>Ga0111145_1018_pt1 | contig 87255 bp, 87 predicted proteins | sample DeeMarSeWOR28_12_FD_80392 | JGI IMG/M metagenome (GOLD analysis project Ga0111145, IMG submission 80392) | Betaproteobacteria bacterium SG8_41 | reverse complement strand
GCGGCAGCGGGGCGCCCATTGTGGGGAACGGATCGTTGCGATCGAGTGTCGCGGCGACCCGGTGCACGAGCGGCACGGTCACATAGTCCACGGCCTCTTCGCGCCGGCCGATCCATTCCTTCAGCTTCTCGAGCTCTTGTGCCATGTCCTGTCAACCTAATAGTGAGCCGTAATCACGTCATGCCTTCGTTGCGGCAAGCGTTTTTTCCTCGCGCCGCTGGATGGCTTCATGGCGCCGTATCAGCCTCCTGGCGCGCACGACGACCGGGATATCGATCATCTTGCCGTCGATCTGGAACGAGCCGCGCCCGGCCGCTGCGGCTTCCTGGTCGAGCTGGATTACCTTGCGCGCGTACGCGACCTCGTCCTCGCTCGGCTTGTACTCCTCATTGACGATCGTCACCTGTCCAGGGTGTATGCATCCGGCGCCCATGAAGCCGAAATCGCGTGAGCGCCGCACCATCTTGCGGAATCTGTCCCAGTCGCCGAAGCCTGCCACGGTGTCCGCGAAGCCCAGCGGGATAATCCCCGCCGCGTTCGCCGCGATGATCATATGTTGCTTTGGATACAGCAGCGTCTCGCCGGTCGGCTGCATGTTGCAATCGAGCGCGAAATCCTCGCCGCCGATGTTGCACGCGACAATGCGCGGATGCGCGCGCACGATCTCGTGAATGCGGAAGAAGGCATCGGCAGTTTCGATCATGGCGATGAACCGGGTATGCCCCGCTTTCATGCCGCGCTTGTCCTCGAGCTCGCCGACGAGCTCTGCCAAAAGCTTCACGTGAGAGGCGCTGTCGACCTTGGTGACGGCGATCGCGTCGACGTCGGGGCACACGGAGTGCTCGAGATCGCGCACCGCCAGGGCCAGCGGCTGGTTGATGCGAACAACGACGTCGGCACCGCCCTGGCGCACCCTGGCGGCGTTCTTCTCCACGAGCGTTCGGGCCTTTTCCTTTTCCGCCGGAGGAATGGCGTCCTCAAGGTCGAGCTGGATCACGTCGGCGCCGCGCGTGTGCGCCTTCGCCACGAACTTCTCGACGTTGACGGGAACGTAGAGCAGGGAACGCCATACCGGCAGTTCGCGTGTCATCTCATTCTTTCCTTCCATAGCGGTCTCCAAAAAACAGAGACATTGGCGGCGTTAACCGGGGGTCTTCGCGTGACTCAGGAACGAAGCGACCGGGTATGAACCGGAAGCAGAGCGCGGAGCACTACATGCGCTACGGGTTTGCTAGAACACTTAGTCAACTGGTCACCTAGTTACCTCGTCACTGTTATCCTGCCTGCGCGGCTCTTTTCCTGGCGCGCTGCCTGCCCGCGCAGATTATGCCCGCGGCGCTCAGCCGCGCGAGCTCATCCGCGCCCAGCCCCAGCGCGCCGAGTATTTCGGCGTTGTGCTCGCCGAGCCCGGGCGCCGGGCGGCGAATCGCGCCCGGCGTGACCGAGAGGCGGGGGACCACGCAGTGCATCGGGACCGTCCCCATCTCCTCGTCCGGGTAGGCGCTCACCATTTCGCGCGCCTTGACGTGGGGATCGTCTATGATCTGCGCGATGTCGTAGATCGGCCCGACCGTCACGTCCGCCCGGTCGAAGAACTCCAGGTTCTGCGCGAGCGTCATGCGCCCGATGAAGTCTCCAATAATGGCGTCCAGTTCGGCAGCGTGCTGCACCCGCTCGGCATTCGTGCGATAGCGTGGGTTGTCGATTAGCTCGGCGCGGCCAATGACCCTGAACAATCGCTCGGTCATTGCCTGGGTCGACGCCGAAAGGCAAACCCACCGGTCATCGCTCGTGCGGTAGGCGTTGCGCGGGGCCGCCGTGGTCGAGCGGCTGCCGGTGCGGGGGCGCAGCCGGCCGCTCGCCTGGAAGCTCGCCGCCTGCGGTCCCATGAACGAAAAAAGCGGCTCGAGCAGCGACAGATCGATTACCTGTCCGCGGCCCCCGCGCACCTCGACCTCGCGCACGGCCACCAGCGTGGCAAAGGCTCCATGCACGCCCGCGGTGCAGTCTGCGAGCTGGATGGGCGGCAACACCGGCTCGCGGTCAGCGAAGCCATTGAGTGCCGCGAACCCCGATGCGCCTTCAGCGAGGGTGCCGAACCCGGGCTTGTGCCGGTAGGGCCCGGTCTGCCCCCAGCCAGTGACGCGCACGATCACGAGCTTCGGGTTGCGCGCGTGCAGCACATCCGGGCCGAGGCCCATCTTTTCGAGCGTGCCAGGGCGAAAGTTCTCGATGAAGACCTGGGCGGTGTCGACGAGTTGGAGCAGGAGCGTCTTCGCCTCGTCCTTGCGCAGATCGAGGCAGACGCTTTTCTTGTTGCGCGCATAGACCTTCCAGTTCGTCGGGACACCCGCGACGAGCCAATCACGCAGCGGATCGCCCGCCGGTGGCTCGATCTTCACGACTTCCGCACCGAAATCCGCGAGCAGCAGGCTGACCATGTTTCCCGCGACCACGCGCGACAGATCCAGCACGCGCACGCCGTCGAGCGGGCAGCGGGTTGCAGGCTGAAACGCCTTCATCGAATGGCGCCCTAGCGGACCTCGGCGCCGGTCAAAAGCTGGCGCTCGAGCTGCCGCGACTCGTTTTTGAGCAGCTGGGCGATCTCGGCCGCGCGCTTGTCGTTCATGCGGCTCGAAATCGTGGAAACAGAGAGCGCCGCAAACGCAACGCCGCTCTGGTTGCGCAGCGCCTGCCCCACCGAGCGCACGCCGGAGAGTCCCGGCAACTCGCGCATCGCGTAGCCGAGCTTCTGCGAGCGCTTTACCTGCGAGAGGAGCATGCCGGGGTTTAGGCCGTACTCCGGCAGGCGGGCGGTGTTGGCCGCAACGATCGCCCCAATCTCGTCATCCGTGAGAGCCGACAGGATGGCGAGACTGCCGGTGCCGACGCCGAGAGGTCGCCGCATGCCGATCTCGAGCGTGAAGGTCTTGATCGGGAAGGCACCCTCGCGGCGGTCAAGGCACACAGAATCGAGCCCGCTGCGTTGGGTGAGGAAGACCGTGTCGCCGGTCGCTTCCGCAAGGCGCGAGAGCGATGGGTGGCAGATTTCGCGCAGGTTGAAGCGCGGCGCGGCAGTTAGCCCGAGCTCGAACACCATGGGCCCCAGGAAATAGCGGTGAGATTCGCCGTCCTGCTGCACCATGCTTTCCGCGGCAAGGCATTTGAGCATGCGATGGACGGTTGGTCGTTGCAGGCCGGTGCGAGTTGCGAGGTCGAGGAGCCGCGAGCCGCTGCGGTTGTGCGCCGCAATCTCGCGCAGGAGCGTGAGCGCCCGCTCGATGCTTTGGGTGCCGGTCAGGCGGGTGTCCGCCCCGGCGTCGGATTTGCGAGCCATTAGGAAGTCCAGATAGTGGTGCGAACCCGATTATGCCATCAGAGCGCGGCTGACAAAAAGGGGCCAGCCGTGCTAAGGTAAATGCGCTCCGGCAGCCCTTCGGGAGAGACTTTCATATCATGGACTTCTCGCCTGGTATTGCGACTGTTCCGGCGCGCCGCAGGAAGCCGCCAACATGACCGATCTCGCCTCCGCCCCTTCCGCCACGCCTGCTTCGGCGGGCGCGCGCTTCCGCGCCGCGCTCGCCGCGGAGCACCCGCTGCAGATCATCGGCACCATCAATGCCTATCACGCGCGGCTTGCCGAGCGCGTGGGCTATCGCGCGATTTACCTATCGGGCGGCGGCGTTGCGGCCGCATCGCTTGGCGTGCCGGACTTGGGGATCAGTGGGCTCGATGACGTGCTGACCGACGTGCGACGGATCACCGACGCATGCTCGGTGCCGCTGCTCGTCGACGTCGACACGGGATTTGGATCGAGCGCGTTCAACATCGCCCGCACCGTCAAGTCGCTCATCAAGTTCGGCGCCGCTGCCATGCACATCGAGGACCAGGTGGGCGCCAAGCGCTGCGGCCACCGGCCGGGCAAGGAGCTGGTCACGCAGCAGGAGATGGTCGACCGTATCAAATCCGCGGTCGACGCGAAGACCGACCCGGCGTTCGTCGTGATGGCGCGCACCGACGCCCTTGCGGTCGAGGGGCTGCAGGCCGCGATCGATCGCGCCTGCGCCTGCGTCGAGGCCGGCGCCGACATGATCTTCCCGGAGGCCATCACCGATCTGCCGATGTACAGGCAGTTTGCGGATGCGGTGAGGGTTCCGATACTTGCCAATATCACGGAGTTCGGGAAGACACCGCTGTACACGGTGGAGGAGCTGCGTGGCGCGAACGTGGCCATGGCGCTCTATCCGCTCTCCGCGTTCCGTGCCATGAATGCGGCGGCGCTCAGGGTCTACCAGGCGCTGCGCAAGGAAGGCACGCAGAAGGCGGTGGTGGAGCTCATGCAGACACGCGACGAGCTCTACGACTTTCTCGATTATCATGCCTACGAGCAGAAGCTCGACGAGCTGTTCGCGCGCGACAAGCGCAAAAAGAGCTGAGCGCTCATTCCGGCGGGCGCGCTGTGACGGGCCTGCTGCTGTCCAAACCGAGAGGGCTGCGCTTCTTCGGCGCTGGCATCGATTGGCGCCGCTTCCTGCCCGCACCGCTCGAATGCGGGGTGATGCCCACGTCGTCAGTCGGGAACGGTGGACCCCGTGGCCAGAGCGCCGTTTGCGGCCTGCTAATACTCGCGCGGCGCGCCACAGCGCAGCCTGCATGCCGGTTCCGCGCCGCATTGTCGCCCGAGCCCGTAGCGTATTAATATTTAGGCCCTTTTGACACGGCCGCACCCATGCAGCTCTTTGCTTTCGGCATCAACCACCAGACCGCTCCGCTGTCCGTGCGCGAGCAGGTGGTCTTTCACGCCGAAACCCTGGTCGAGGCGCTGCGCGACCTGGTGGACCGGCGGCCCGTCAAGGAAGCCGCGATCATCTCGACCTGCAATCGCACCGAGATCTACTGCAATACCGAAGAGCCGCCGTCAGCGGTCGACTGGATGGCCGGCTACCACCGGCTCAAGCCCAATCAAATCGAGCCCTACCTTTATCGCCTCCCGCAGGAACGCGCGGTCAAGCATGCTTTCCGGGTCGCGAGCGGGCTCGACTCGATGGTGCTCGGCGAGCCTCAGATCCTGGGCCAGTTCAAGCAGGCGGTGCGCACGGCGCAGGCGGCAGGAACGCTCGGCCTGCTGTTGAACAAGCTGTTCCAGCGAACCTTTTCCGTGGCGAAAGCGGTGCGCTCCGAGACTGACATCGGCGCAGCCACGATCTCGATGGCGGCGGCGTCGGTCAGTCTGGCGAGCCACATCTATCCAAGCATCGCCGAGCAGACGGTGCTGTTCATCGGGGCCGGGGAGATGGTCGAGCTCACCGCGACCCATTTCGCGGCGCACCATCCGCGGCGGTTGAGCTTCGCAAACCGCACGCTGGAGCGCGCCGAGCAGCTTGCCGACCGGTTTCGCGGCCAGCCGCTCACTCTGAACGACCTGTCGTCCCAGCTCGCGGCTCACGACATCGTCGTCACCTGCACGGCGAGCCCCTTGCCCATTATCGGCAAGGGTCTCGTGGAGAGGGCGCTGCGGGCGCGCAAGCACCGGCCCATGCTCATGTTCGATCTCGCCGTGCCGCGGGATATCGAGGGTGAAGTGGGCGCGCTCGACGATGTGTTTCTCTACACCGTTGACGATCTCGGCAAGATCGCGCGCGAGGGCATGGACGCGCGTCAGAATGCGGTGTCGCAGGCCGAGGTCATCATCGAGAATCAGGTGACGGAGTTCATGCACTGGGTCGGTAATCGCGAGCTCGTTCCAACCATCCGGGCGTTGCGCGATTCGGGCGAACGCGCGCGCCGCCACAGCTTCGAGCGCGCGCTGCGCCGCCTTGCCAAAGGGGACGATCCTCAAGTGGTGCTCGAGCAACTCTCGCGTGGCCTCACCGCGAAGCTTCTGCACGCGCCGACGCATGCGCTGGCGCACGCGCGCGAGGAGGATCGGGAGGAGCTTGCCCGGTTGCTTTCGCGGCTTTACCAGTTGGCGCGCCCCGAGTAAGCGCTTTCCACGGCGCACCGCCCGATGAAACCAAGCATCGCCGCGAAACTCGCGCAGCTTTCGAGCCGTTTGCAGGAAATCAACGATCTCCTCGCTCGGGAGAACGCGACTGCGGATCTCGACGCGTACCGCCGGCTCACACGCGAGCACGCAGAGATCACGCCGGTCGTCGAACTCTACGCCCAATATGTAAGCGGGGAAGGGGATATGAGGACGGCGGAGGAGATGGCCGGTGATCCGGCCATGCGCGAGTTCGCGGAGAGCGAGATCAGGACGACCCGGGAGCGGCTCTCCGCGATCGAGGCAGAGCTTCAGAGACAGTTGCTGCCCAAGGACCCGAACGACGAGCGCAACATTTTCCTCGAGATCCGCGCCGGCACCGGCGGAGACGAATCGGCGCTGTTCGCGGGCGAGCTCTTCCGGATGTACAGCCGCTATGCGGAGCGCAAACGCTGGCAGGTCGAGGTGATCTCGCAGAGCACCTCCGACCTCGGCGGCTACAAGGAGATCATCGCCAAGATCACGGGCCAGGGGGCCTATTCCAGGCTGAAGTTCGAGTCGGGCGGGCACCGGGTCCAGCGCGTGCCGGTAACCGAGACGCAGGGCCGGATTCACACCTCGGCCTGCACCGTGGCCGTCATGCCGGAGGCCGACGAGATCAGTGATGTGGTTTTGAACCCTGCCGAGCTTCGCGTTGACACGTTCCGCGCTTCCGGCGCGGGCGGCCAGCATGTCAACAAGACCGACTCCGCGGTGCGGGTGACGCACCTGCCCACGGGGATCGTGGTCGAGTGCCAGGACGACCGCTCTCAGCACAAGAACCGGGCGCGCGCCCTCGGCATACTCGCGGCGCGCATCAAGGACAAGCAGCTGCGCGAGCAACAGGCGAAGGTTGCCGCCACGCGAAAATTGCTCGTCGGCAGCGGCGACCGCTCCGAGCGCATTCGCACCTACAACTTTCCTCAGGGGCGTGTGACTGACCACCGCATCAATCTGACGCTCTACAAGATCAGCCAGATCATGGACGGCGATGTCGACGACTTGATCGACTCGCTCTCGGCCGAGCACCAGACCGAGCAACTGGCGCAGCTCGGCGAAGAAACGCAAGCCGCATAGTACCGGTGCCGCCGCGCGTCCTGACCGGGTTTCCTACGACATTGACGATTATGGACGCATTGCGCTGCCTGGGCGGCGGCACGGCAGTTGTCGAGGCGCGCGCCCTCCTGCGGCACGTGCTCGGCTGCGACGACAGCTATCTCATCACGCACGGAGAGCAGCTGTTGAGTTCCGGGCAACAGGAGGCGTTCGAGGCGCTCGCGGTGCGGCGCCGTCGCGGCGAGCCCGTGGCTTACCTCACGGGCAGCCGGGAGTTCTTCGGCCTGGAGTTCAAGGTGACGCCCGCGGTGCTGATTCCGCGGCCGGAGACCGAGCTTCTGGTTGAGCTCGTGCTCGAGCGCGTGCCGGCGCACTCCGCAGCCGGCGTGCTCGACCTCGGCACCGGCAGCGGCTGCGTGGCGATCGCGATTGCGCGGCAACGACCGCAGGCGCGGGTCGTCGCGGTCGACGCCGCCGCGGAAGCGGTCGCGCTTGCTCGGGAGAACGCCGCGCGCCATGGCGTGCGCAACCTGGACATCGTGCACGGCGACTGGTTCGCTGCGGTGCCGGGGCAGCGCTTTGAGGTGATCGCCGCCAATCCGCCCTACGTTGCCGCCAACGATCCCCACTTGGCTGCGGATGACCTGCGGTTCGAGCCGCGGCCAGCGCTCGTTGCCGGCCCCGACGGGACCGAGTGCATCGCCGTGATCGTCGACGCAGCACGCGAGCATCTGAACCCCCGCGGCTGGCTGCTCATCGAGCATGGGCATGATCAGGGCGCGCGCGTGCGCGCGCTACTCAGCGCCGCAGGTTTTGCGCGGCAGATGAGGACCTGGCGCGACCTCGCCGGTATTGAGCGCGTCTCCGGCGCGCAACTTGACCCACCGTGCCGCTAACGGTAGGATACCCGATCATTTCTGTCAGGTATTGGAGTGGGTGATGAGCGTTCAGGAAGAGATCAAGCAGCAGGTTACTGGAAATCGCGTCGTGCTCTATATGAAAGGCACGCCCGACTTCCCGCAGTGCGGGTTTTCGGCAAACGCCGTGGGCATTCTGCGGGCGTGCGGTGTGGATGAATTCCACACGGTCAACGTGCTGGAAAACCCCGACATTCGCCAGGGCATCAAGGACTACGCCAAATGGCCGACCATTCCGCAGCTCTACGTTAACGGGGAGTTCGTCGGCGGCTCGGACATCATGGTCGAGCTCTTCCAAAGCGGCGAGTTGAAGAAGCTGCTCGATAAGACGACCGCCTGAGCAGTCTTTCTTGACGAGACTGACGGCCGGCTTCACGCCGGCCGTGTTCATCTCTGGATCCGCCCGGCTACCCGTTACCGGTCACTAGAACCGGTATCAACCCCCCTGAAACCGGAAGACCATCAGCCACGGAAGCACACGGAAATACGTGGACCGTGACCTGAACGAGGACGTGCGCGGTAATAGCACGACGATTTCCGTGTGCGTCCGTGTGGTTCCGTGGCTGTGTTGTTTTTGGGATGGCTTGCAGCCACGGGTCACGCGGTTCAAGCAAACAGCGAATAGGTGTACTGCCCCAGCAGCACCAGCGCGATCGCGAGCAGGAAGCGCTTCACCCAGGCGCGGAAGGTCTGGGCGTCGATACGGTGCCGGACGCGAAGGCCGATGAAGAATGCGCCCGCGGCGACTGCGGCGAGCGGCAGCGTCGTGGTCCACTGGGTCAGGGTGATGCCTCCGCGCGTGCTGAGCACCGAGAACTGGATGATCTTCCCGACCAGAAAGCAGAGGTTCAGTGCCTGCACGAGTACGGCGGGCGCCAGGCCGAGCGCGAGATAGAAGATGATGAGCGGTGGGGCGGCGACGTTTGCCGTGCCTTCAAAAAAACCGGCGGCGAGGCCCGACAGTGGGGCGAAGGCTCGCTCGTGCCGGCGCACGAGCGGCAGATCACCCAGTCCCAGGCGGTCGAGGTTGAGATAGACAATGATGGTGAACGCCAGCAGCAGCGCATAGGGAATTTCCGGCGCCATCACGAACAACGTGGTGCCGGCAAACGAGCCGACAATGGCATAAAGCGGCATCATCCAGAATCGCGCCAGAGCCGGCCGCAGCGAGCCGGTCATGACGATGTTCACCACCACGGCGACGATGGTCGGCACCAGCACGGCGAAAACCGCCGTGCGCATATCGCTCGCCATCGCGATGAGCGGGGTGGCTACAAACGGAAAACCAAACCCGAGCGCGCCATGGATGAGTCCCGCTAGCACGATCGCGCCCGTAATCCATGCGAGCAGGTAGGGCGAGAGCGACTCAGCAAGCATGGGACGCGACCGGTGACGGGTGACCGGTGACCCGGTAGACAATCCTTGTGTCCTTGCACCGCGCAGCATCGGTGCGCGCGAGCAGCGCACGGTGGGGCGCGGCGCCTTCAGGCGCGGCAGAAAGCGCGGGCGTGAAAGTATCCATGCCGGAAGAAGGAAAGCAAGAGGACCGCCCGCAGTGTAGCAAACGGCGGCGGCGGTATTTGTCACGCCGGAGCGCTTAAATTACCATGCCCGTTACCTCGTGCTCGATCGTCGGAGGCCCAACGTGAGTGAACCGAATCCGCACTCCATGCCAGCAGCAGGTGTCGATGCAGGCCCTGGCGTGACCGATGAGCACGCGTTCGTCCCCGGGGGCCGCGCACTTGAGGCGGGCCGGGGTTGGGCGTGGATCGCGCAAGGCTTCGAGATGTTCAAGCGCAAGGCTGGAATCTGGATTCTGATCACGATCCTGCTGGGCGTCATCTTCATAGGTCTCAGCCTGATCCCGGTCGTGGGCGCATTGGCGACGTGGGTGCTTTCACCGGTATTCGCGGGAGGCATCATGCTCGGTTGTCACGCGCTTGCGCAGCAAGGCGATCTCGAGGTGGGGCACCTGTTTGCGGGCTTCAGGAAGTGCACGGGAGATCTCGTGGTGATTGGCCTGCTCAGTATCGTGGCCTGGATCATCGTGATCATCCCGGTCATCCTGGCCCTGGGCGTCGGCGCTTTTTTCGCGACGGCGCAAGGTGACCCGCAGGCATTGGCCGCAATCGGTCCGGGCGTTGCGATCGCATGGTTGCTGGCGATCGGGCTCGCGGTCCCGGTCTATATGGCGCTCTGGTTTGCGCCGGCGCTGGTGGTATTTCGAGAGATGCGGCCGATCGAAGCGCTCAAGCAGAGTTTCCGGGGCTGCCTTCACAATATCGTTCCTTTTCTCGTCTACGGCGTCGTGGTGTTGGTCCTGAGCATAGTCGCCGTCATTCCGTTGGGCTTGGGGCTGCTGGTCCTGCTGCCGGTGATCATGGCCTCGGTCTACGTCGCCTTTTGCGAGATCTTCTTTCACGCCTGAGCGCGCACCGGATGCCCCGCCGCGCGGCGTGTGCTTGAGCGCCCGGATGTAAAAGATCTCTACTAAAAGTCTGCGACATGACCAAATGAAAGCGCTTGCATCGCGAGAGTCATGATATATAATCGGGCTGGCGCGGCCGCCTGCGGGCGGCCGCGTCGTCCTCGAGAGGAGTCTAGTCAATGAATTACATGACCGAAGCGAAAAATCTCGCTGGTAGCAATGCCGCCAAATTACCCGCCGGCAAAGTTCGGATGACGCCATCCGAGGCGTTTGTCGAGACACTGGTGGCGCACAAGGTCAAGGACGTGTTCGGTATCGTCGGCTCGGCCTACATGGACGCACTCGACCTGTTTCCGGGCGCGGGGATCCGCCTCTATAGCGTTGCGCACGAGCAGAATGCCGCGCACATGGCGGACGGCTACGGCCGCGTCACCAACTGGCCCACCGTATGCATCGCGCAGAATGGCCCCGGGATCACCAATTTCGTCACCGCGGTGGCTGCGGCATATTGGGCGCATACGCCGATGGTCGTGGTGACACCGGAAGCCGGCAGTCTCACTGCGGGGCATGGCGGTTTCCAGGAAACCGAGCAGATGCCGATCTTCTCCAAGATCACGAAATGGCAAGTGCACGTGAATTCCCCCCTGCGCATGGCAGAGCTCATGCATCGCGCTTTCACCATTGCGCTCCACGAACGGGGGCCGGTGCAGGTCAACATTCCGCGCGACTACTTCTATGGCGAGAGCGACTACGAGATCCTGCCGCCGCTCGTCATCGAGCGCGCGGCCGGCGGGTCCACCGCCCTCGACAAGGCTGCGAAGATGCTCGCGGATGCGAAGTTCCCGGTCATCCTGTCGGGCGGCGGGGTCGTCATGTCCGACGGCGTTGGCGAAGTGAAGGCGCTTGCCGAACACCTCACCGCGCCGGTGGTGAATTCCTATTTGCACAATGATTCGTTTCCGGCAAGCCATCCACTCGCCTGCGGGCCGCTCGGGTATCAGGGCTCGAAGGCGGCGATGAACATCATCGCCCGCGCTGATGTCGTGCTCGCGCTGGGCTCGCGCCTCGGACCGTTCGGAACGTTGCCGCAGCATGGTCTCGATTACTGGCCGAAGAACGCGAAGATCATCCAGATCGACGCCGATCATCGCACGCTGGGCTTGGTGAAAAAGGCTTCACTCGCCATCGAAGGCGATGCACGGCTGGCGGCGGCGGAACTGCTGAAGCGGATCAAGGCACGCGGGGCGCGCAAACCCGACAAGGCGCGGCTCACCCAGGTGCAGATCGAAAAAGCGGCCTGGGCGGCCGAGCTGGCCAACTGGCCTTCGCCGAACAAGAAAGGCCACATCGGACCGCGCCGTGCGCTGGCGCAGCTCGCGAAAGCTCTGCCCCGCAACGCGATGGTCTCGACGGACATTGGTAACGTGTGTTCGGTCGCGAACAGCTACCTCAAGTTCGAGCAGCCGCTGTCGTTTCTCGCGGCAATGAGCTGGGGCAACTGCGGCTACGCCTACCCCACCGCACTTGGCGCCAAGGTTGCGCGGCCCGACCGGGCAGCGATTGCCTACGTCGGCGACGGCGCCTGGGGCATGAGCCTGGCCGAGGTGATGACTGCGGTGAAAGAGAAGATCCCGGCGGTCGCCGTCGTCTTCAACAATGGCCAATGGGGCGCGGAGAAGAAGAACCAGGTCGACTACTTTGACAACCGCTTCGTCGGAACCAATCTCGCGAACCCGGATTTCTCTGAGGTCGCGCGGGTGATGGGAGCGGAAGGTTACCGCGTCGAGCACGAGGACGAAGTGAGCGACGCGCTCAAGGCGGCGCTCAAGTCCGGCAAGCCCTCGGTGGTGGAGGTCATGCTGACCCAGGAGCTGGGCGAGCCCTTCCGCCGGGATGCCTTCCGGCCGCCGCGCCGCCTGCTCCCGAAGTACCGGAAATACAACGCCAAACAGTATCGGTAACCATCTGAGCCACAGGCGTTTTCCAGGGGGAAAACGCCTGTTAGTGGGCGCTTACTGGGGGAGGTGCGCGTGGGCGTGCAACAGCCGCAACTCCAGGCTGACACTGTCTGATAGTGGGGGGCCATAACGCGTCCAGAAAGCGCGCGCCTCAGCGCGCTTTCCTTGTGCCAGATAACCGCTCAGGGCCACGGCGATCAGGTAATCGCGACTCTTGCGCGACTCCAGGGATGGTGATGGGTTCTCCAGCAGGTCCTTGGCGCCGTTCGTCAGCGCTATGGCATCACGGTCCGCCAAAGCGCGTAATAGCGTGAGCCACCGCGCTTGACCCTCGGGCAATGCATCGCGACACGCGGTCGTGGCGAGCCTGTCCCACAGCGCCCGTGCATCTGCCGGCGGCAGGTACGGAATCGTTGCCATCCCGATCTGGTAGAGCCCATGGACCCAGCTGTCGAATTGTTCCGGGCGCTCGCATCGGAGAACCCTCAGCTGCACGAGCTCAAGGTCTTTCTGCAACGAATAGGGGATGTTGACCGGCTCGGGCACTGCCCCGAGGAGAAAATCCCGCGCATAGCGCGCCCGGCGCATTCGTTCCACCTTCGTGTAGTAGCTGGCGCCCGGAAGCGTGCTGGGGCGCGCCGCTGGTTGCGGATCGATTAACGCCAGCAGCGGCGCGTGTATGCCACCGAGGTCCAGAACTTCCGTCGCCTCGCTTTCCAGAAAACGCGCGCGCGCGGCGTTGAGGTCGAGGTACGGGCGGTAGTCGGAGTTCGCGGGCACGGCGTAGGAAAGGAACAGCGGATGCAATAGACGCCGGCCGCCAATCCGGCGCAGCTCGAGATCGCCGATCGAACGCACCTCGACTGCGTTCAGCTCGCGCCGGACGCCTTCCTCGCTAAAGACGTCAGCAAGCGGCCGCGCCAGCACCCGCGGTGGCCCGGCGACCACCAGCAGATCGTTGTCGTCCGCCGCATAGATGACGTAGTCGGGGAAGACTTCGCCCAGCGCGCGCATGACCGAGGCGAGCAGAGGGAGGTCGAACTCGTAGAGCTGCAGCCATTGGACGATGACGCCGTCGGGGGCGAGATGGCGCCGCGCCACGCGATAGAACTCGACGGAAAAGAGACTCGAGACGCCGCTGACCCAGGGGTTCGAGGGCTCCGAGACGATCACGTCATAGCGGCGGTTATGTGTGCTGAAGAATGTTTTCGCGTCGTCGATGTGGATGCGGCTGCGCGAATCATTGAACGCAGCGGCATTGCGCGGCGCGAACCCCCTCGAGGCCTCGACCATCGCGGGCTCGATTTCGATCGTGTCCACGGACTCGATCCTCAGGCTGCCCAGTAGCGTGTGCGTGGTGATGCCGGTGCCGATGCCGATTACCGCAACATGGCGTGCCTCAGGCTTGATCGAGAGCGGCAGCGCACCCGTGAGCGTCATGGTGGTCTCGTCGATCAGCCGCCCCCCGAGCATATTGACGCCGCCGTCGGACTTGCCGTTGGTGCGGATCGAGCGGCCCTCGGAGAAATCCACGAGGCTGACCGAGGCGGTACGGCCGTCCTTGTAATACAGGATGCTCGAGTCACCGGCGCTGTAGATCTCGCCGTATCGGTAGACTCCCGACATCATCTTGTAGGCATCGAGGCGCAAAGCGCCGAGCGCCAGCACGAAGACCGCGGTGGCGGCGCTCGCCGCCACCGCGAAGCGGCGCGGCTCGGCTGCCGCCGTCCACAGCAGCGCGAGACCCAGCCCGATGTCGATGGCGGCGCCCGCCAGTACCGTGCCCTTGAGCCCGAGCCAAGGAAGCCCGGCATGCGCCGCGAGCGTGACGCCGACAATGGCCCCGAAGGTATTGGCGGCATAGACCGCACCGATGGCGCGCTCGCCATGGCCGCGTCTGAGCAGCGCGTAGGTGATGAGCGGCAGCGTCATGCCGGCGCAGAACGCTGCTGGGAACATGACGGCGAGAGACAGCGCGTGGCTCACGACGTGGAACAGAGCGTAGCCGCTGTCGCTGCGCTCCACTGCCTTGAGCGTCCACTGCATGAGCCCGAATGTCTGGCCGTAAAGAGGCAGCGTCGCGATCGCGGCGAGCCCCATCGTCACCTGCACGTAGCCGAGGAAACGCCGCGGCTCGGAGAGGCGGTCGATGCGACGGCGGATCCACAGCCCGCCGCAGGCGAGCCCCAATATGAAGGCTGACAGCATGAGCTCGAACGAGTGCGTGGCACTGCCCAGCACGAGCGTGAGCATGCGGATCCAGGCGATCTCGTAGATGAACGAGGCGGCCCCGGTCAGCGCAGCCACCGCGAGCAGAAGATAAAAATACGCCGGCTCTCGTCGGGCCGTGGGCGCCGGGCGAATGGGCGCGGCTTCCGGTGCCGCGCCCCGCGCGAGCAGGACCATCGCCGCGGCGAGCGCCAGATTCATCATGCCGGCGAACTGGACCGTGCCCGGCAGTCCGAAGCGATCGATCAGGACGAAACCGGCCACGAGCACGCCCACACTGGCACCGAGGCTGTTGGTGAAATACAGCATCGAGAGCGCAAACCCCGGCGCGCCAGGATAACGCCGGATGAGGCCCGCGCTCATCAGGGGGAACGTCATCCCAAGCAGAACCGACTGCGGCAGGATGAGTGCCGCTCCCAGCAGCCACTTCACCAGCGCTGCCGCCGCCGGCGTTCCGAGCGCCGGAAGAAAGCGTTCGAATGCTGCGGTGGTTGCGGCGATGAAGACGGGATGGAACGCGAGGGCGAAAATCCCGACCACTGCCTCGACCAGGGCGTAGCCGAGCAGCAGATTTCGCCAGTTGCGCGAGTAGCGACCCGCAAGCCCGGCGCCGCCAGCCATCCCGCCCATGAAGATCGCGAGCACCAGCGTCTGCGCATAGCCGGCGTGACCGAGGAAGAGCTTGAGGTAGTGGCTCCAGATGGATTCGTAGATGAGCCCGGCAAATCCCGAGAGCGTGAAAACCGCAAAGAGGAGACCGAGCGCCCAGGGCTGAGGAATCGCGCGCGGTGTGGTCAAGGTGGGCGTCGTGTCGGTTGCTGGCGCGGGCGCCGCGGCGACCGCCGCCCGAGTGTAGCAGTTCAACGGTTGATCAGCGGAAATCCTCGCTGGAATGAAAGCGCTTGCACGGCGGCAATCAAGTTGCTAGGCTTTTGCGGCTTCCCAAGAGGCTATCCGTTTGAAATCGAGTTCGCAGCACAAAGCCGCCAAGCTTGCCGACGTGGCGCGGCTTGCCAGGGTCTCGACGGCCACGGTCTCGCGCGCCCTGACGCGGCCCGACAAGGTGAAACCCGCCACTGCCGCGCGGATTCGCCAGGCCGTGCAGGAGCTCGGATATGTCGCTCACGGCGCGGCGCGCGCGCTGGCCTCGCGGAGAACGCGCACGATCGGGGCGGTGATCCCGACGCTCGACAACGCGATCTTCGCCAACACTACGCATGCACTGCAGAAGACACTCGATGACGCGGGCTACACGCTGCTCGTCGCAAGCCACGAATTTGATGCCGAGGTGGAGGCCCGTGTCACGCAGGCGCTAATCGAACGCGGTGTCGACGGGCTGGTGCTGCTCGGCACCTCTCATCACCCCAGCGTGTTCCGCATGATCCATACCCACCAGGTTCCCTACGTGCTCACGTGGGCGCTCGATGCCAGCGGGCGGCATCCATGCATCGGATTCGACAGCCGCGCAGCGGCCATCCGCATGGCGCGCCACCTGCTCGAACTCGGCCACCATGAATTCGCCATGGTCTCCGGGATCATGGCGGGCAACGAGCGCGCGCGCGATCGGGTCGAAGGGGTGCGGGAAGCGCTTGCGGCTCACGGCCTGCGTCTGGGGCCGGGCCGCTTCGTCGAGAAACCCTATACGCTAAGCGGCGGGCGCGAGGGCATGCGCGAGCTGCTGGAGGCAGCGCCACGGCCAACCGCCGTGATTTGCGGCAACGACGTCCTGGCCATCGGGGCGCTCGCCGAATGCCACGCACTCGGTCTGGCTGTGCCGGGTGACCTCTCCCTCACCGGTTTCGACGACATGGAGATTGCGGCGGCCATTACGCCGGGACTGACCACGGTGCATTTTCCGACAGCGGAACTGGGGGCCTATGCGGCGCAGCATCTCATCGCGCGGCTTGCGGGTGAGCCGTTCGAGCCGTGCGTGGAGCTGCCGGTCGAGCTGGTCGTGCGTGGCTCGAGCGCGCCGCCCCCGAAGTCGTGACCGGCGGCCGGTTACGAATTTTGAATGATGAATGATGAGTGAGGAGACGCGAGACGCGAGAGGCGAGGGGAGCACTGCGTGCTGCTTCTTACGTCTCGGCGAGCAACTCGTCGATCATGCGCTCGGCCTGAGCGCGATAGCCGCCACCGAACAGATTGAGGTGGTTGAGCACGTGATATAGATTGTAGAGCTGCCTGCGCGTCGCGTAGCCCGCGTCCAGTGCATTGGCCTCGTCGTACGCGCGGTAGAAATCCGTTGAAAAGCCCCCGAATAGCTCGGTCATCGCAATGTCGGCCTCGCGGTCCCCGTAATAAACCGCAGGATCGAAGATGACCGGCGGGCCATCCTGCATGAAAGCGGCATTACCCGACCACAGGTCGCCGTGCAGCAATGACGGGGGCGGCGCATGGCCGGAAAAGAAGGCCGGCAGCCGCTCGAGCAGCTGCTCACCTTGCGCCAGCAGGCGGCCGCGGTGGCCGTTCTCGCGGGCGAGCCGCAGCTGAAAGCCCAGCCGGTGCTCGCGCCAGAACGCGATCCAGTCTGCGCTTGGTGTGTTGATCTGGGGTGTGGCGCCGATCGTGTTGTCGCGGTGCCAGCCGGCGCGCGCCGCCGTGACGCGGTGCATCGCGGCGAGCCTGCGGCCAAGCTCCTCCATGCCGCGGCTGCTGGGACAACCCAGCTCGATATGCTCGAGCACGAGCCAGCTGGCGCCCGCGCCGGTGCCGTGGCAAAGCGGGCGCGGGACGCGCACGGTGTTCGAGCGCGCGATCTCATTGAGACCGTCCGCTTCGGCCTCGAACATCGATAGCCGGTCCGAGGCGTTCAGCTTGACGAAGAAGGCAAGCCCCTGGCCGCGGACGACGTAGCTCTCATTGATGCAGCCGCCCCCCACACCGTCACGGGATTCGATCGCGAAGGGTTCGCCCGATGCCTCGCGGATCGCCGCCTCGATGTCGCGCCAGGGATCCATGGGTCAAGAGCCTGAATGAAACCGCCGATGCACGCCGATGTACAACCGAAGATCCGAACCGAAACGGTTTCTAAATCGAATCTAGGGCAGATTCCTATCGGCGTTCATCAACGGCTATATTCTAGCCAAGCGTTTTGCGCGCTTTCACGATCGCTGCTTTGACGCGAGCGGGCGCCGTCCCGCCGATGTGGGTGCGCGATTTGAGCGAGCCCTCGAGGGTCAACGCCGCAAAAACGTCCTTGCCGGCGGCCGGCGCGAATTTTTGCAGCTCGGCGAGTTTCAGTTCTGCGAGCTCGCAGCCACGGCCTTCCGCGAAGCGCACTGCCTGTGAAACCGCCTCGTGTGCCTCGCGGAACGGCATCCCCTTGCGAACCAGGTACTCTGCGAGATCGGTGGCAGTCGCGTGCCCCTGACGCGCGGCATTTGCCATCGCCTCGCGATTCACCTCGATGCCCGACAGCAGCTGCGAGAAGACCGCGAGGCACATGGTCAAGGTGTCGACCGCATCGAAGAGCGGCTCCTTGTCCTCCTGGTTGTCGCGATTGTAGGCGAGCGGCTGTGCCTTCATGAGCGTCAGCAGCGCGACGAGGTGGCCGTTTACGCGCCCCGTCTTGCCGCGGATCAACTCGGCCACGTCGGGATTCTTTTTTTGCGGCATGATGGAAGAGCCGGTGCAGAAGCGATCGGCAAGCTCGACGAAACCAAAACGGGGATTCGTCCACAGAATGAGTTCCTCGCAAAAGCGCGAAAGGTGCATAGCGATAAGCGCCGCACTGGCGCAGAACTCGATCGCAAAATCGCGATCGGAGACGGCATCGATCGAGTTCTCGCAGACGCCATCGAAACCCAGCTCTTTTGCGACGGCCTGGCGATCGATGGGGAACGAGCTGCCGGCCAGCGCGGCGGCCCCGAGCGGCAGGCGGTTCACGCGCTTGCGGCAGTCGCTGAGCCGCTGCGCGTCCCGCGAGAACATCTCGAAATAGGCCATGAGGTGATGCGCAAACGAAACAGGCTGCGCCACCTGCATGTGGGTGAACCCCGGCATCACCGTCTCGGTGTGCGCATCGGCCAGGTCGAGCAGCGCGCGCTGCAGGCCTTTGATGAGCCCGAGCGAATCGTCGATCGCCGCGCGCACAAAAAGCCGCACGTCGGTAGCCACCTGGTCGTTGCGCGAGCGGGCGGTGTGAAGCCGCTTGCCCGGCTCGCCGGCGAGCTCGATCAGCCGACGCTCGATATTGAAGTGGACGTCCTCGTGCGCCTCGGACCAGGGGAACGCGCCGGACTGGATCTCCGTGCGGATCTGCGCGAGCCCCTTCTCGATTTCGGCAAGATCGTCCTTGCCGATCACGCCAACTGCCCTCAGCATCCGCGCGTGGGCGAGCGAGCCCTCGATGTCATACTCGGCAAGCCGCTGGTCAAAGGAAACGGAAGCTGTGAAACGCTGCACGAGCTCGGTCGCCGGCTCGGAGAACCGGCCCGACCACGGCTTGTTGTGGGGTTTGTCGTTTGCGGACATGCTGGCTGTTAGAATCTACAGCGTTCTGGGGAGTCTCGATGGGCTTCAAGCGCGCGCTGCGCGGCAGCGCAACAGGCCTTTCAAATACGGACAGGGCGCACTGATGGCGGCAGGGAAACGCTCAAGGTGTCATCGTTCAGATAGCGCATGGCGAGAAGTATAAATCAAAACGCCTACTCAGGCGCCTTGCCGAACTTCCGCAATCTCGGTATCGCCCTGCGTATCGTCGTCATCGTCAACGTGATGGCGCTGGCTGCGGCGATCGTGCAGACGAGCGACCTGCGCCAGCTCTGGAACGTCCTGCTGGAGCTTTCTGCGGTCGTGCAGCCACTGCTGATCCTCAGCGTGGTTGCGCTTGTCGCGCTGAATGACTTGTTGAAGCGTCTGCCCTATTACCTTGGCGTGCTCGCGGTACTTGCCATCGAGCTCGTGCTGACCACGCTGCTCTACACTTTTGGCCAGCCCCTGCTCGCGGACAAGCCTGCGCCGCTGATGCGTTACTGGGCGCTGGTCGCATTGGCGACGGGCGCGCTTCTGGTGTATTTCGACCTGCGGGGGCGTGCCCTGTCGCCGGCCTTCACCGAGGCGCGGCTTCAGGCGCTGCAGGCGCGCATCCGGCCGCACTTTCTGTTCAACAGCATCAACGCGGTGCTTTCGCTCATTCGCCAGAACCCGAAGCGGGCCGAGGCTGCGCTCGAGGACATGGCCGACCTCTTCCGCGTGCTGATGGCCGACAATCGCAGCCTGTCGCCGCTGGCTCGCGAGGTGGACCTGTGCCGGCAATACCTCGAGCTCGAGCAGTTGCGCCTGGGCGAGCGGCTCCAGATCGAGTGGCATATCGATAAAATGCCGGCCGATGCGCTGGTGCCCCCGCTGGTGCTCCAGCCGCTGCTGGAGAACGCCGTCTACCACGGCATCGAGCCGCGGGTCGAGCCCGGTGTGGTCAGCATTGACATCTATGGCGCCCGCGGGCAGGTGCACGCGGTTCTGCGCAACCCGTATCGCCACGATGGCGGGCATCACGCCGGCAACAAAATGGCGCTTGCCAATATCCGCGAGCGCCTGCAGCTGCACTTCGACGCCGAGGCGACACTCGATACACGCGTCGGCGATGATACCTATCAGGTGCACATTGCCATGCCCTACGTCAAAGGTGGTGATTCGTGATGAGTGAGTCGTGAGCCATGAGTGACGCTCCCAAACCGCTATGCGTGCTGATTGTGGACGACGAGGCGCCGGCACGCTCCCGCATGCACGATGTGCTCGCTGATTGCGCGCAAGAGTTCCCGCTCGAGATCGCCGGCGAAGCGGCAAGCGGGCGCGCCGCGCTCGAACTGCTGGAGCGAGTGCCCTGCGACGTCGTTCTGCTGGATGTGCGCATGCCTGAGATGGACGGCATCGAACTTGCACAGCACCTGCTGAAGCTGGACCGGCCTCCAGCGGTGATTTTTGCCACCGCCTACGATGCGTATGCGCTGAAGGCATTCGAGGTGAACGCGGTCGACTACCTGCTCAAGCCGATTCGCGCGGCGCGCCTAAAGGAGGCGCTGGCCCGGGTACGAACCGCTCGCCCGCTACGGCCGGAGGCGCTCCGCGAGCTGCAGCGCGCGCCGCGCGCGCACCTGAGCGCGCAGGAGCGGGGCAAAATCGAGCTCATCCCGATCGGGGACATTGTGTACCTGAAGGCCGAGCTGAAGTACGTGACTGTGCGCACCGCCAGGGGCGAGCACCTGATCGAGGAATCACTGAGCAGGCTCGAGGAGGAGTACGGGGAACGATTCGTGCGAGTGCATCGCAACTGCCTTGTTGCGCGCGGTGCCATTCGCGGCTTTGAGCGCGCGGCCGAGAACGGCGAAGCGCGCTGGGTGGTGGTGCTAAATGGCATCGAGGAAAAACTCCCGGTGAGCCGGCGCCAGCAGCATGTGATGCGGGAGTTCTTCCGCTGAGTGGATGAGGGTCGTGACCCGCGACCGCTGCCCGTGACCGGACCCGCGCGGACGCACCGGAAGTGCACCTGAAGTCCCATCACGAACCACAAATCACGACGCACCGGAAGCTGCGCCGGCTCGGCGCCGCAATCGCTCTGGCATTCGGGGTTTCGGCGGTGGCAGCGGCGGACCCGTATGGCTTCGGAAACATCCATCTTGGCGCATCGTTCGACGAGCTCGCGCGCGCGCTCGACTTCCGTGACATTCACGCCGCGCTGGACCGGCAGCTTGCAGCGAAGGCGGCCAGGCCCGATCTCGGCCGGCGCGGCTATGGCTGCATGCGGCGCGAAGACCCTTATGCCGAGGTCGCCTGCGTGTCGCACGACGAGAAGGTGGGCGACACGCCAACTCGCGAGATCCGCCTGCAATTCCTTGACGGGGTCCTGCAACAGTTCTCGATTACCGCGGACATCGCGGAGATCGAATCGGTTATGGCGGCGCTGCGCCAGGAACACGGCGCGCCGAGGGAGACCAGGGCGGCGACGACTGGCGCCTTTGCGTCTTACCATTGGCGCAACGCCGATTCTACAATTGCTGCGTACAGCGGCGAGAGTCTTTTGTTCGTGTCCTTTGAGCTGGCGGGCTACCGGAAAGCGGTGGAGCGACGTCAACGCGAGGCGGCGCCCGAGCGCCGCTGATCCGGCGCTGCACGCAGCTTTTTCAGCCCTGTCTCAACGGCTTGCTCTAGGTAGAAGCCGTAGAAATCCTCCACTAGAAGCCCGACGACGGGCGGCGCCAGCTGTTCGCCGCGGTAGCCCACCACGACGATCGTGGGAACGCGCTTGACGCGATAATGCCGCGAGAACTCCACCGGAGAAATTGCCTTGCCGCTGAAGTCGCGCAATTCGGCGTGCCGGTCGATGTCCACTTCGCGGATGATGACGCGGTCTTGCAGCTTGGCGTCGCGGTGCATTGGAACGAGAAAATCGCGCTTGGCGATCGCGCAATAGGGGCAGGATTCCCGAACGAAGGCGATCATGACCGGCACGCGCCGCGCTCGTGCTTCCTTGGCCAGCATCTCGAAATCGTCGGCCCGCGGCAAATGCCCCGTGCTTTGCGCCGAGAAGGCGGTTGCCGCGCATGCTAGAATCGCCGCGACCAGCAGGCGTCGCAGGGAACGGTTTGAAAGCATTCAGCGAGGTAGGTGTTGAGCAGTAATGTCGCCGGGGCAGCGCCGCGGCGCCTCGTCATCGCGTCGCGCGAAAGCGCGCTTGCAATGTGGCAGGCGCGTCATGTCCAGTCGCTGCTGGCCGGATTATACCCGCGCACTGAAATTACGGTGCTTGGCCTGACAACGGAGGGTGACCGCCGGCTCGATGTCTCGCTCGCCAAGATTGGGGGCAAGGGCCTGTTCATCAAGGAGCTGGAGGACGCGCTCGCGAGCGGTCGGGCCGACCTCGCCGTGCACTCCATGAAGGACGTCCCGATGCAATTGCCCCCGGGCTTCGCGCTGGCCGCGGTCATGGAACGCGAGGACCCCCGTGATGCTTTCGTGTCTGGCCGCTACACGGGGCTTGCCGCGCTGCCCGCGGGCGCGCGGGTCGGCACATCCAGCCTGCGCCGCGAATGCCAGGTGCGCGCCTCCCACCCCGGTCTTGCCGTGAAGCCGTTGCGCGGCAACGTGAGCACCCGCCTGCGCAAGCTGGACGAAGGCGCCTTCGATGCGATCCTGCTTGCCGCAGCGGGACTCCGGCGCCTCGGTCTCGAGCAGCGGGTAACCGCCTTGCTCGAACCCGAGGAGAGTCTGCCTGCGCCGGGGCAGGGCGCGCTCGGCCTCGAATGCCGCGCGGAGCGAACTGATCTCCTCAAGCTGCTGGAGCCCCTGAGCCACCGCGACACGATGCTATGCGTGACAGCGGAGCGGGCGCTGTCACGCGCGCTTTCAGGCAGCTGCAACGTGCCGCTTGGAGCCTATGCCCAACTCAGCGGCCCGCAGTTGCGCCTGCGCGCATTCGTCGGGGCCCCGGATGGAAGCCGGTTGATCGCCGGAGAGCGTGCCGCGGGCGCGGAGGATGCGGAGGCGCTCGGAACTGCACTTGCCGACGAGCTCAGATCCCGTGGCGCCGGCGCCATCCTCGCCGAGCTGGAAAAGCAAGCTGGCGATGAACGCCCATGAAGGATCGCCCGCTCACGGGGAAAAACATCGTGGTCACTCGTCCGGCGCACCAGGCCCGGGAGTTGGCCGAGATGATCCGAGCTGCGGGAGGCGCCGCAACGCTGTTTCCGGTGCTGGAAATCCGCGACGTGGAAGATCTCAAGCCGCTGCGGGACATCATCGTGCGCCTGGACGAATTCGACCTCGCCATATTCATTAGCCCGAACGCCGTAAACAAGGCGATGAACTTGATTACAGCGCACGGCACGCTGCCTCCCGCGCTGATTTGCGCCGCGATTGGCCGTGGCGGCGTGAAGGAGCTTGCGCGCTTCGGGGTGACCAACGCAATCGCGCCATCGCCGCGCTTTGATAGCGAGGCGCTGCTTGAGCTGCCCGAGCTCCAGGAGATGAGAGGCAAGCGTGTCGTGATCTTTCGGGGCGATGGCGGGCGCGAGCTGCTCGGCGATACGTTGAAGCTGCGCGGCGCAACCGTGGAATACGCGGAATGCTATCGCCGCGGCATGCCCAATCTGGACGCGGCGCCATTGCTAAAAGCGTGGGCGCGCAACGAGCTCGACGCGATCACGGTGACCAGCAGCGAAGGGCTGCGCAACCTCTATGAGATGATCGGCGTCCTCGGGCGTCAATGGTTGCGCAAGACAGCGGTGTTCGTGCCGCATCCGCGCATCGCCGAGGTCGCGCACGAGCTGGGGCTCACGCGCGTGATCGTCACGGCGCCGGCCGACGAGGGCTTGCTGAGCGCGCTGATAGAACACTTCGCCACCGCGAGCCCCCGAGGCAAGCGATCGGGCTGATGTGCCTGCGATGTCCCGTTCGCCCGAGGGTTTCGGCCCCCGCTCGGTAGTACCGGGTAATGGTCTCGGGTCAGCCAACGCGGTTTCGAGTGTTGCGGCGCCGCGAACGACCCTCCATACTATCGGCTGAGCCAGCCCATCACGTCGCATGAGCGAATCCCCGCAGGAGAAAACGCAGCCGGAAGCAGGGCCTGTGCCGGTGCCCGAGCAGGAAGCTGCTGAGGCCGTATCAGACGAGGCCGCGGCAGAGCCGGCCGCCACGCCTGCACGCACGCCCTGGTGGCGCGGCGCAGGGCTGGCGTTGCTGTTTATCGCTGTCGGCGCAGGCTTGGTCGGCTGGTACTGGTATCAGGGCCGCATCGAAACCAGTGCCATGCGCAAGGAGCTGGCGCAGAAACTGGCTGACGCGGATGCGAAGGTGCTCGAGGACCGCCGCGTTGCGGAACAGGCACGCGCAGCGGTATCCGCGGTCCAGGGCAGGGTGGGCGCGCTAGAAGGCCAGCTCGTGCAGATCCAGGCTCGGCTCGCTGCGCTGGAAACCTTGCTCCAGGATATCTCCCGAAACCGCGGCGACGTGGCGATCGCAGAAATCGAGCAGTCACTCGTCATCGCGAACCAGCAGCTGCAACTCACAGGCAATGCCACGGCGGCGCTTACCGCGCTGAGGACAGCGGACGAAAAGCTCGGCCGCTTGGCGCGGCCGCAGTTGAACGACGTGCGCAAGGCGATCAGCGCCGACCGCGCCCGGCTGCGAGGGCTCGCCGCGGTGGACACCGCCGGACTAACCGTGCAGATCGATGAACTGCTCGCCGGCGTGGACAAGCTGCCCCTCGCCATGGACGTGCGGCCGCAGCCCGGGGCGCGGTCCGACCTCGGGGGCGCAGAGCAGCCGCTGTGGAAGCGGCTGTTGCGCGAGACCTGGCAAGAGTTGAAGCAGCTCGTGCGGGTCCAGCGCATGGACCGTCCCGAAACACCTTTACTGGCGCCTTCGCAGGCGTTTTTCCTGCGCGAGAATCTCAAGCTGCGCCTTCTCGCGGCGCGGCTTGCGCTGCTCTCGCGCAACACGCAGGCCTATAAGGCCGACATCGGAGCAGCGCGCGACTGGATGCAACGATACTACGATGTGCGCAACGCCGCGGTTGCTCGCGCCGTCGAAACGCTGTCGAGCCTGCACGCGGCGGAACTCAGCGCTGAGGTCGCGGACATTTCGGCCTCGCTTGAGGCGATCCGCAGCTATGGCCGCGGGCAGGCGAGCACCGCCGAGAAGCCGTAATCAGTGACCGGCAGACCGTGATCGGACAAACCATTGGCGCCTGCTACCCGCCTACCCGCTGTGTGCGGCTCGCTGATGCATCGCGGCCGGTGTTCAGTCGTGTGACCGGGCAGCCAGGGGTCGTTCTTCAAAATCCGGAGGCAGACTCGTGCTGCGGGCACTGATCTGGATCGTGACGATCGTTGCCATCGCGGTCGGCCTGACGCTGCTCGCGCGCCATAGTGCCGGCTATGTCCTGTTTGTTTCCCCGCCGTATCGCATCGAGCTCTCGCTCAACCTCCTTCTGCTATTGCTTGCCGCATCGTTCCTCGGTTTTTATTTCGTCGTACGTATGGTCGCCGCCACGTTGCACTTGCCGCGCCAGGTCCGCGAGTATCGGGCAGCGCGCCGGCGCCGGAAGGCGCGCGCGATATTCGCCAGCGCGCTGCAAGAGTATCTGGCAGGTCGCTATGCGCGCGCCGAGAAAGCGGCGCAGCGCGCCCTCGAAATGGGGGAGCAGCCGGGTCTCAGCGCAGTCGTTGCCGCACGCGCGGCCCATGGTCTGCGCGCCTACGACCGGCGCGATGACTACCTTGCGCGTGCGGCCGCCGCGGGCGCGGACGAACCGATGCGGGTGGTCACGCTGGCCGAGCTGCTGCTCGGGCAGCACCGCTTCGAGGAGGCGCTCGAGGCGCTGCGGCGACTGGCGCGCCCGCATACGGCGGCACTCCGGCTCGAGTTGAAAGCACAAGAGGCGCTGCGCAACTGGGATCAGATGCTCGTGCTGGTGAACGAGCTGCAGCGGCGCAAGGTGTTCGACGCAGATCAGGCGGCGCAGATCCGCCGCGTTGCGCTGATTGAGAATCTAAGGCGCAAGGCACTCGACATTGCGGCGCTGGAAGAAGCCTGGCACAAGATGCCGGCGAAAGAGCGCGCCGACAAAGAGGTCGCGGCCGCGGCCGCGCACTGCTTCATCGCGCTCGGCGGGTGCGTGCAGGCACACCGCATCATCGAGGAGGCGCTTGAGTCGAACTGGGACAGCGACCTTGTTGCGCTCTACGCCGAGTGCGACGGCGGTGACACATTACGGCGCATCGAGCGGGCGGAGGGCTGGCTCAAGTCTTACCCACGCGACGCTGCGCTGCTGCTGACATTGGGCAGGCTGTGCGGCACGCAGCAACTGTGGGGGAAGGCACAGAGCTATCTCGAGGCGAGCATTGCGGTTGATCCAACCTACTCGGCTCATCTCGCGCTGGCCCGCCTGCATGAGACGCTTGGCAACACGGAGGTCGCGCGGAACCATCAACGCAAGAGCCTTGACCTTGCGCTCTCTCAGCTCAAGGCGGTCACCGGCGGGCACCGCCGTATACCGCTCTAAAATCGGTCACCGGTGACCGGTGACCGGTGACCCGTAACCCGAAAGCGGCGGACGGCGAGTGGAATGACTCAGTGGCCTGATGTTTGTGGTTTGCTCTGCTCGCGCCCGAAGGGTCAGGCCGGGCCGGCTTCCGGCGCGGAGGGCGTGAACGAATCCGAATAGAACTCGTCCTCGGGCAGCCCGCACGTCGTCGTCAGGTCCCGGTGCGCGGCTTCTACCATCACCGGAGAACCGCAGGCATAGACCTGGAACCCCGACAAATCCGGGAAATCTTCCATCACCGCGTGATGGACTAGGCCGCCCCGGCCGGTCCAATGGTCTCCGGGTTGCGCTTCGGAGAGCACTGGAACATAGCGGATGCCGTGCTCCCGCTGCCAGCGCTCTGCCAGCTCGTGGAGATAGAGATCGGCGCGGGCGCGGCAGCCCCAGTACAGTGTGATTGGCCGCTGCAGCCGCTTGTGCAGCGCGTGCTCCACCATGGCTTTTATCGGCGCAAACCCCGTCCCGCTCGCGAGAAGTATGATGGGTTTGTCGCTGTCCTCGCGCAGGAAGAAGGTGCCGAAGGGCCCCTCGAAGCGCAGAATGTCCCGTTCCTTCATCTTGCTGAAGACATGCCCGCTGAACGAGCCGCCGTAGTTTCTCACGTGCAGCTGCAGGAAGGCATCGTCATGCGGTGCGTTTGCCATCGAGAAGCTGCGGCGCGTGTTGCCCGGCAGCAGAAGATCGATGTATTGGCCGGCAAGAAACTGGAGACGGTCGTTCGCCGGCAGCCTGAGGTGCAGCCCCATGACGTCTGGCGCGAGGCGCTCCATTTTGTGCACGCGCGCCGGCAGTTTCCGGATCTCGATGCCCGTCACGCCTGCCACTTCCCGCGTCAAGATCACGAGATCGGTCAGCGGGCGCGCCTGGCAGAAAAGCGCCAGGCCAGCCTGCTTTTCGGTATCGGGCAGGGCGTGCTCCTGGTAATGGCCGTAGTCGATCGTGCCTTCCAGAAGCTTGCCCTTGCACGACCCGCAGGCGCCGTTGCGGCAGCCGTAGGAGATGATCAAGCCGCCGCGTAGCGCCGCATCCAGCACGGTTTCGCCATCATTGACGCTAAAAACGTGGTCGCTGGGTTTTATCGTGACCTGATGTGGCATGCTCGACGGGTGTGCCGGTTTCGGCCCGGAACGGGCGGCCCGGCTTTCGGCTAAAATTCCGCTATGAAACGCCTGCTCATTGTCGGTTGTGGCGATATTGCGAGGCGGCTGATACCGCTGCTGCAGGGGCGCTACCGCATTTATGCCCTGTCGCGGACGCCGCAGCACCTGGCTCCGCTGCGCTCGCTCGGTGTGACGGCTGTCCGGGGAGATCTCGATGTGCCTGACACGCTCGGAGCGCTCGCCGGCCTCGCCCACGACGTGGTGCACCTCGCGCCGCCGCCGGACCGTGGCGCGCGCGATACACGCACGGCTCATCTGATCGCGGCACTTGCAAAGGGCTCGAGTCTACCACAGCAGTTCGTCTACATTAGCACGAGCGGGGTGTACGGCGACTGCCGCGGGGAGCTGGTCGCCGAAACACGAACGCCGCGTCCTGGCACCGAACGGGCGCGCCGCCGCGCGGACGCGGAAGGGCAGCTGCGCGAGTGGGGCAGGCGCAGCGGCGTGCGTGTCGTGATCCTTCGCGTTCCCGGCATTTACGCGGCGGACCGGCTGCCAGTGGCGCGAATCGAGCGCGGAACACCCGCGCTGGCGCCCGCGGAGGACGCTTTCGTCAACCATGTGCATGCGGACGACCTGGCGCGCATCGTCATGGCGGCCCTCTACCGCGGCGGGGGCGGCCGCATGTACAACGCGTCGGACGACGCGCCGATCCGGATGGGCGACTACTTCGACCTCGTCGCCGAGCACTTCGGCCTGCCGCACCCACCCCGCGTGACACGCGCGGAGGCGGAGAGCGTGCTGTCCGCGCGGCTGCTTTCGTTCATGAACGAGTCACGGCGCCTCACCAACCGCCGGCTCAAGAACGAACTGCGCATGAAGCTGCGATATCCCACCGTGCGCCACGGCATTGCGGCAGCGCGCGCGGATCGGCCGTCGCGCGGTTGACCCCATGCCTGAGGCACTCGTTGTACTCACGACTCTTCCGGACCGCGCGGCCGCGCTGCAGCTCGCCGAGGAGCTGCTCGCACGCCGCCTTGCGGCGTGCGTGAACGTGCTTGCGGAGTGCACCTCGGTCTACCGCTGGGAAGGTAAGGTCGAGAATGCGACCGAGGTCCCTGTGCTGATCAAGACGCGCGCCGCGCTTTATCCCGAGGTCGAAGCCGCCATCAGCGAGCTTCACCCCTACGAACTTCCGGAAATCATCGCTGTCCCAGTCGGTTGCGGGCTTGCCGACTATCTCGACTGGGTGGGCGCGGAAACGACCATTTCCATTGGCTGAGACCATGGAGTTGACTGCGATGCGCCTCCTTCTGGTTCTTCTCCTGGCGGTCAGCTCCTTTGGCCATGCGGCGGAGCCCGAGCTGCTCGAGCCCGAGAAGGCGTTCCGGTTCTCGGCTCGCCTGCAGGACCCTCGCACCATCGAGGTGACCTACCGGATCGCGCCGGGCTACTACCTCTATCACGACAAGTTTCGCTTCTCCGCGGTGCCCGCCGAAGTCAAGCTCGGGGCGGCCCAGATTCCGCCCGGAAAGCGCAAGCGCGACGAGTTTTTCGGCGAGGTAGAGACCCACCGAGGCGATCTCACGATCATCGTGCCTTTCGAGGTGGAGGGCACGGGCCTTACCGCGCTGACGCTTACGGCAACATCGCAGGGCTGTGCCGACGTGGGCGTGTGCTACGTCCCGCAGGATCAGAAAGCGGAGCTCATGCTGGCATCGCTCGCCGCTGTCCCGCCTCAAGGTGGCGCAACGGCGCAGCTTTTTGGTGCGCAGCCGCCGGTAAGCGATGCGACAGTCGCGACGCTTTTTGCCAGCGGTTTTTGGTTGGTCGTCGCGAGCTTCTTCGGCTTCGGCTTGCTGTTGTCGTTCACGCCCTGTGTGCTGCCGATGGTGCCGATTCTTTCCGGCGTCATCGTGGGCGGCGGTGCCCACATCACAAAGATGCGCGGATTCCTGCTGGCCTCGGCCTATGTGCTCGGGATGGCCGTGACCTATGCCATTGCAGGCGTGGCGGCCGGATTGTCAGGCGCAATGCTCTCGGCGGTGCTGCAGAATCCATGGGTCGTGGGCGGCTTTGCCGCCGTATTCGTGGCGCTCGCGCTGGCGATGTTCGGGCTCTACGAGCTGCAGTTGCCGGTTGCCCTGCAATCAAAGCTCGCCGAGGCGAGCGGGCGCATCAAGGGCGGGCATGCCGCAGGGGTGTTCCTGATCGGTGTGTTCTCGGCGCTCATTGTCGGCCCATGTGTGGCGGCGCCCCTGGCGGGAGCGCTGCTCTACATAAGCCAGAGCCACGATGTCGTGCTGGGCGGTTCCGCGCTGTTCGCGATGGCGCTCGGGATGGGGGTGCCGCTGCTGGCGGTCGGCGCATCCGCGGGCGCATTGCTGCCCAAGGCGGGACCCTGGATGGAGACCGTGAAGCGCTTCTTTGGCGTGCTGCTACTCGGTGTCGCGATCTTCCTTGTCTCCCCATTTATTCCTGCAGCAGTGCATCTTCTCGCATGGGGTGTTCTGCTGATCGTGACGGCGATCTACCTGCGCGCGATCGATCCTCTTCCGGTCCACGCGCACGGTTTCCAGAAGTTCAGCAAGGGCGTCGGCATCATCGCATTGGTGGCGGGCATCGCGTTCCTGATTGGCGCGCTCTCGGGCGGCCGCGACGTGCTTCAGCCGCTGTCCGGACTGCGAGTGGGGGCGAGCGAGGCGGCTGCGCCGAGCTTCGAGCGCGTCGGTAGCGTCTCCGAGCTGGACGGCCGCATCCAGGCCGCCGGCGGCCGGCCGGTGATGCTCGATTTCTATGCAGACTGGTGCGTGTCATGCAAGGAAATGGAGCGATACACCTTCAGCGACGCAGGTGTGCAGGCGCGAATGGACCAGATGCTTCTCCTGCAGGCGGATGTCACTGTCGGCACGCCAGAGCACCTCGCGCTGCTAAAACGCTTTCGTCTCTTCGGCCCGCCCGGGATCATCTTCTTTGATCGGAGCGGGCGCGAAATCGAGGGGCTGCGGGTAATCGGGTTCCAGCCGGCGAAGGAATTCGCCGCGGTGCTTGACCAGGTGCTCGCCTTCCGGTGACCCGCCGCGGCGTTATCGGGCTTGTCGCGCTGGTGGCGGCCGCCTCGGCGGCCGGCGGCTACGCGGTGCGGCGATTGTGGGTCTCGGCGGATGCTGACCAGAGCAACGCGCGCGGCCGGGCGGACGCGGTGTTCGCCGCCCGCTTTGTGAATCTCTCAGGGAGCACGGAGACCCTTGAGCAGTGGCGCGGGCGCGTTGTGGTGGTCAACTTCTGGGCGACGTGGTGCGCGCCTTGCCGGGAAGAGATCCCTGTTTTCATACGAATGCAAAATCGCTACGGCGCGCGGGGCCTCCAGTTCGTGGGCATCGCCATCGATCGGCGTGAGCCTGTCTCCGCTTTTCAGCGCGAATTCGGCATGAACTATCCGGTCCTGCTGGGCGGCCTCGAAACGATGGAGCTCATGCGATCGACCGGTAACCGATCCGGGGTCCTGCCCTATACGTTGGTAATCGACCGGGCTGGCCGGCTCGCGAGTCAGACCCTCGGGGGGCTCAAAGAAGACCGACTGGAAGCCCTTTTGGCTCCTCTTCTTTGAGGCTAATTTTGCCTAACTCCTGACTTATTTAGGCTAACTTCGCTTAAAATGGGGGAACTAGCGCTGGAATACCCGGCCAGCAGCTGCTGGTTTCGAGGCCGCCCGATGGGCGGACGTCCAGCGGGAGTTGATATTGACGTCTCCTCAGGCTGGAGCCCTCCGACCGGCGGCCTCGCAGGTAGATTTGTTCTGTGTACAGGTTCTAACTCCTGCTAATTTCTGGACAACGCCGGCTAACTTACGGTAACTTGTAGCCAACATGGCACCGGACGTTGTGCCGGGCCTCTGCTTTGGGCAGAATGTGAACAAATTCACAGCTTTTTAGATGGCTGGCGCAAAGAACATCCTGGTCATAAACGGCCCGAACCTCAATCTGCTGGGCGCCCGGCAGGCGGAGTTCTACGGCACTGATACGCTCGAGGCCATCAACGCCCGGCTGGAGAAGCGAGCCAAAGATGCCGGGGCGCAACTCGCGAGCTTCCAAAGCAACGCCGAGGCGGAGCTGATCGAGCGCATCCAGCAGGCGCGGCGTGACGGCGTTGATTACATCATTATCAACCCGGCGGCGTACACGCATACCAGCGTGGCCATTCGAGACGCCTTGGCAGCCGTGGGGATCCCGTTTGTCGAAGTGCACCTCTCCAACATCTTTTCGCGGGAGCCGTTCCGGCGCGAATCGTATTTTTCGGATCTGGCGGTCGGGGTGTTGAGCGGCCTGGGGGCAAGGGGATACGAACTGGCCCTGGACTTTGCCTTGGGGAGCAGGGGGAAGGAATAACGTGGTGGATCTGCGCAAGCTCAAGACGCTGATTGACCTGGTGCAGCAGTCCGGGATTTCGGAGCTCGAGATTACCGAGGGAGAAGAGCGGGTGCGCATCAGCCGCGGCGTACCCACGGTTGCGCTGCAGGCCGGCGCGCCCGCACAGGCGGTCACGCCTGCGCCAGCCGCAGCCGCACCGCCCGCCGGAGCGGAAGCGGAGCCCGAGGGTCACGTCATCCGCTCGCCCATGGTGGGGACGTTCTATCGCGCCTCGGCGCCCGGCGCAAAGCCGTTCGTGGAGGTGGGCCAGGAGGTGAAGTCGGGCCAGACATTGTGCATCATCGAGGCGATGAAGCTGTTGAACGAGATCGAGGCCGACCGCGATGGCGTGGTCAAGGCGGTGCTCGCCGAGAACGGCCAGCCGGTGGAATACGGCGAGCCGCTTTTCACCCTTGAGTGAAAAGGCGTGAGTGGCGAGTTGTGATTGGTGAGTCGAGCCCCTGACCGTTTTCGGACCCTTTCTTGTGTTCTAGTTCACTTGCCACCCACCGTTCACGACCCACGCCGCTCCAGAAATGTTTGAAAAAATACTAATCGCCAATCGTGGTGAGGTGGCGTTGCGCATCCAGCGCGCTTGCCGGGAATTGGGCATCAAGACCGTCGTGGTTCACTCGGAGGTCGACCGCGATGCCAAGTACGTCAAGCTCGCAGATGAATCGGTGTGCATCGGGCCCCCGCCGTCCGCGCAGAGCTATCTCAATATTCCCGCAATCATCAGCGCTGCCGAGGTGACGGACGCCGAGGCGATTCACCCCGGCTGGGGTTTTCTCTCCGAGAACGCTGACTTTGCCGAGCGCGTCGAGCAGAGCGGATTCGTGTTCATCGGGCCGAAGGCGGAAACCATCCGGCTTCTTGGTGACAAGGTGAGCGCGAAGAACGCGATGAACAAGGCCGGACTTCCGGTCGTGCCCGGCGTGGACGAGCCGCTGCCCGAGGAGCCGGATCAAGTCGTTAAGGTCGCGCGTTCGATCGGCTTTCCCGTGATCATCAAGGCGGTGGGTGGCGGGGGTGGCCGCGGCATGCGCGTTGCCCACACTGAAGCCGCCCTCTTGCCCGCGGTGCAAGTGACGCGCACCGAGGCGCAGGCTGCCTTCGGCAATCCTCTGATCTACATGGAGAAGTACCTGGAGAACCCGCGTCATATCGAATTCCAGGTGCTGGCAGACAAGTTCCGCAACGCGATTCACCTCGGGGAACGCGATTGCTCGATGCAGCGGCGGCACCAGAAAGTGATCGAGGAGGCCCCCGCGCTGCATATCAGCGCGCGCACCATCCTGCGCATCGCCGAGCGCTGCGCCGAGGCTTGCCGCAAGATCGGTTACGAGGGAGCGGGGACCTTCGAATTCCTTTACACCGGCGGCGAGTTCTATTTCATCGAGATAAACACCCGACTGCAGGTCGAGCATCCGGTGACCGAGATGATCACCGGGCTCGACATCGTCAAGCTCCAGCTTCGTATCGCAGCTGGCGAAAAGCTCGGGATCAAGCAGCGCGACGTGCAGTTCCGCGGACACGCGATCGAATGCCGCATCAACGCCGAGGACCCGCACCTCTTCACACCTTCGCCCGGCCGCATCACCTCGTTCCACGTCCCCGGCGGGCCCGGCATCCGCGTCGACTCCCACGCTTACAATGGCTATTTCGTGCCGCCAAACTACGATTCGCTGATCGGCAAGATCATCGCCTACGGCGACACGCGAGAGCAGGCGATTGCGCGACTCAATACCGCGCTTTCCGAGACCGTCATAGAGGGCATCAAGACGAATATTCCCCTGCACCAGGAGCTGTTGCGGGACGCGGCCTTTCTGCGAGGCGGCGCGAGCATTCATTACCTGGAGGAGATGCTCGCGAAAAAGGCGCGCGAGCCGTGAGCGCCAGCGCCGGTGAATGATGAATGGTGAATGGTGACCAGCGGCCGCTGAACCGTAACATTTGGCCGGAAGACGGCACGTCCGCGACGCGGTGTCATTCTGTTCACCATTCACCGTTTAGTGTTTCGTGAGTTGGATGTCCTGGCTCTCCATCCACTTCGAGCTCGAAGAGCGCTTCGTTGAGCCGGTGAGCGAGGCGTTGCTCGCGGCGGGCGCGCTCAGCGTCGATGTCGCGGATGCCGAGGCGGGCTTGCCGGGCGAGCGGCCGCTGTTCGGAGAGCCCGGGGCTGCGCCGCCAGCGGGCTGGCAGCGCAGCCGGATACGTGTGCTGCTCGACCCCGAGGCAGACCCTGCGGCGGTGCTCGGAGCGGCGTGCGCCCATGTTGGAATCCCCGCGCCGCCGCACAAAGTCGAGCGCGTACCCGAGCAGGACTGGGTACGCGCGACCCAGGAACAATTTGCGCCGATCCGGGTGTCGCAGCGGCTGTGGATTGTTCCCAGCTGGCACCGTCCGCCCGACTCCGCTGCAATCAACATCGTTCTCGATCCGGGCCTTGCCTTCGGAACCGGCGGCCACCCGACGACCCGTCTATGCCTGCGCTGGCTGGAGCGCACGGTGCGCGGCGGCGAATCCGTGATCGATTACGGCTGCGGTTCCGGTGTGCTCGCGATCGCGGCGCTCAAGCTCGGGGCGGCGCGTGCGACGGGCGTCGATATCGACGAGCAGGCGCTTCTTGCAGCGCGCCGCAATGCTATGCAAAATCAGGTCGACGCGGGCTTCCACGGCGCTGCCGAGGAAACCGGCGAGTCGGCGCAGATCGTGGTTGCCAACATCCTTGCCCATCCGCTCATTGTGCTCGCGCCGGTGCTCGCGCGGCTCACGCGCCCGGGCGGGCGGCTGGCGCTCGCGGGACTGCTTCCGCCGCAGGCCGAGGAAGTGTGCGCCGCCTATCACACATGGTTCGATATTGGCATCGAAGAAGAGGACGAAGGCTGGACGCTGCTCAGCGGAATCAGAGGGAAGAGTGAACCAGCATGAATATGTCTGCTGCGCAAGACGGGCCGCAGCGCCTCGAATTCAGCAGGCACCAATGCGCCGGTTAGCGAAGGACAGAACGTGAGCATGGTGACGCAGTGCCCGTCTTGCGGCACGCGGTTTCGCGTCACGCTGGAGCAGCTCGAGGCGCGGCAGGGAAAGGTGCGTTGCGGCCTTTGCATGACGATATTTGACGGGCGCGAGCCGCTTCAAGCAGCGACCGAACCGACCCCACGGCCTGCAACCGCGAACGAAGCGCCGACGTTTCGTCTCGAGCCCGTCGATCCCGGCGCCATGGCACCCGAGGCTGCGAGCGTGGCCGAGACAATCCCGGAAGAGCGGGATTACGGTCCGCCGCCGGAGCAGCTCTCGTTCGATGACCAGGTTTTGCTCGAGGAAGCGCGCGCGCGCAGCCGTTCGGCCCGCTGGTGGGCGGTGGGCGCGATGCTGCTTTTCTTTGCGCTGGGCGGACAGGCAACGTATGTTTACCGCAGCGAGCTTGCAACCCGGGTTCCAGGCTTGAAGCCTCATCTGCTGCGCCTGTGCGAGCTGTTGAATTGCACGGTGATGCCGCCGCAGCGGCCCAAATTACTGGGGATTGAAGCGTCGGATCTGCAGTTCGTCGATGCCAAGCAGCCATCACTGATCCGGCTCACGGCCACGCTGCGCAACCACGCGGGCTACGACGTCGGCTATCCGGCGCTCGATCTGGTGCTGACGAATAATCTGGAGCACACGCTCGCGCGGCGCATCTTTCTGCCCCTGGAATATCTCGAGTCGGGACCTGACCCGGCGAGCGGGGTTCCGGCCAATGCCGAGATCACCGTGCAGCTGGATCTCGATACCGGCAGCCTCAATCCCGCGGGTTACCGTCTCAACCTCCTTGCGGCTCCCTGATCGCGGTGGGCGCCTTGCCACGCGTGCGGATGCCGCGCTATAGTGACCCGGCCAGCAAGCTGCAACGGGAGAGCGCGCGGTGCTGGGCATCGCGCCACCGAAGGCGCAACGACCCGTAAACGCTCAGGCGTGGAGCCAACGGCTCCTGAATACCGCTGCAGCGCGGCAACTCTGGAGAGCGAGGGGCGCGACTCCTCCACCGAAGGGGCACGCGGCGATCGCCGCCGCAATCTCTCAGGTCGGAATCCATCAGGGGATTCCCGAGGACAGAGGGGTGATGCCGGAATGCCGGCCTCGCCCTTTTTTTATGTCTGGGACCCGATGACTGCAGCCGCGCTTCTTCACACACCCCTTGCCGCCGCGCATCGCGCGCTGGGCGCGAGGATGGTGGATTTCGCGGGCTGGGAAATGCCGCTGCACTACGGCTCGCAGATCGAGGAGCATCGCGCCGTGCGACGCGCCGCCGGCGTGTTCGACGTCTCGCACATGCTGGCGGTCGACATCACCGGCGACAGCGCGCGCGCATACCTCGGGCGGATGCTCGCGAATGACGTCGCGAAGCTCAAAACGCCGGGCCAGGCACTCTACTCATGCCTGCTGAACGAGGCGGGGGGCGTTCTCGACGACCTGATTACCTACTGGCGGGGCGATGAGCATTTCCGGCTGGTGTTGAACGCGGGCACTGCAGAACGGGACTGCGCGTGGCTTGAATCGCATCTCGAAGCGGCACCTTTGCGGATCGAGCCGCGCCGCGATCTCGCGATTCTCGCGGTACAAGGGCCGCACGCGCGAGAGAAGACGTGGGGCGCGATTCCCGCCATCCGAGCGGCAACCGCGCAGCTTGCCCAATTTCAGGCCGCCGAAGTCGGCGCGATGTTCATCGGCCGCACGGGTTATACCGGCGAAGACGGGTTCGAGATCGTGCTGCCGCGGGATGACGCGGCCGCCGTGTGGGGCGCGCTGCTCGCCGAGGGTGTTGCGCCCGCGGGACTGGGCGCGCGCGACACGCTGCGGCTTGAAGCCGGAATGAACCTCTACGGCCAGGACATGGACGAGACGGTTACGCCCGAGGAATCGGGGCTGGCGTGGACGGTTGCGCTTAAAGAGGCGCGCGAGTTCGTCGGCCGGCGGGCGCTGGAAGCGAGGACCCCAACACGGCGGTTGCTTGGCCTCGTGCTGATCGACAAGGGGATCATGCGCGGCCATCAGAAAGTGCGCTGCGCCGCGGGGGAGGGGGAGGTCACCAGTGGCGGATTTTCCCCGACGTTGAACCGTTCCATCGCGCTCGTGCGAGTGCCGCGAGCGGTCGCGCCCGATGACGAGGTCGAAGTGGAGGTGCGTGGAAACTGGTTGCGCGCACGGGTGGTCAAACCTCCGTTCGTGCGCCACGGAAAAATCTTGGCAAGGATTTGAACCGCGAAGACGCCAAGACGCCAAAAACTCGCAAAGAAGAGCCTGTTCTCAAAAAGAGCAGATTCATTTTATGGAAAGCTTGCACCTTCGCGTCTTTGCGGTATGACTATATTTTGGAGCGATCATGACGACACCAAAAGATCTGAAGTACACGAAGAACCACGAATGGGTGAAGGCCGAACCCGATGGCACCGTGATGGTTGGCATTACGTTCCACGCGCAGGAGCAGCTGGGGGACGTCGTGTTCGTCCAGAGCCCTGAGGTTGGCCGCACCCTTAAGCAAGGCGAGGAGTGTGCCGTCATCGAATCGGTCAAGGCGGCCGCCGACATCTACGCGCCGGTCTCAGGCGAGGTGGTGGCCGTGAACCAGGAGGTCGCGGACCAGCCGGAACGGGTGAACCAGGATCCGTACGCGGCGTGGATGTTCCGTTTGAAGCCCAGCGCGCCCGGCGAGCTCGAGGCGCTGCTTGACGCAAACGGCTACGAGAAGATCGCCGCAGAGGACAAGCACTAACATTAATGCCGCGCGATGAGTGATCGGCGACGATTAAAAGACTTTACCCTTGGTCCGTCATCTTTGATCACCCACTACCGATCACTGCTCACGGGCCTCTGAAAAATGCCGTTCATCCCTCACACCGAGCAGGACGTTCGCGAAATGCTTGCCGCGATCGGCGTCGGTTCGGTCGACGAACTTTTCAGCGAGATCCCGGCGGGGCTGCGTGCGGGCCCCCCCGCGGGCGTACCCGCGGCGCTCAATGAGATGCAGGTCACGCGGTTGATGCGCGAGCGCGCCGAGCGCGACGGAACGTGGCTCAACTTCATCGGCGCTGGCGCCTACGAGCACCATATTCCTGCGGCGGTCTGGCAGATCATCACCCGCGGGGAGTTCTACTCGGCCTATACGCCGTATCAAGCAGAGGCGAGCCAGGGCACGCTGCAGCTGCTCTACGAATACCAAACGATGATGGCTTCGCTCACGGGACTCGACGTCACGAACGCGAGCCTTTACGACGGCGCTTCCGCGCTCGCCGAAGCGGTGCTGATGGCGGTGCGTGCCCACAGGACATCGAGGCGCGTACTGATGCCGGCCTCGGTGCATCCGGTCTGGCGCAGGGTGGCCCGCACGATCGTGCGCAACCAGGGCATCGAGCTAATCGAGGTGCCTTACGACAGGGAGGCGGGCCATACGGCGCCGGCGGCATTGGAGGCGGCCGCACAAAAAGATGACCTCGCCGCGGTCGTCGTGCCGCAACCCAACTTCTTTGGTGTGCTGGAGCCGGTAGATGAACTGACCGATTGGGCGCACTCACGCGGCGCGCTCGCGATCGCTGTGGTAAACCCGATTTCGCTCGCGCTGCTCAGGCCGCCAGGCGAGTGGGGCAGCAAGGGCGCTGACATTGCCGTGGGCGACGGTCAGCCACTCGGCTCGCCGCTCGCGGGCGGCGGCCCGTACTTCGGTTTCATGGCCTGCGGCAAGGATCTGCTGAGACAGATGCCCGGACGTCTCGTTGGGGCGACCACTGATGTCGAGGGCCGGCGGGGCTTCGTGCTGACCCTCCAGGCACGCGAACAGCACATCCGCCGTTCGAAGGCGACCTCCAATATTTGTACCAATCAGGGACTAATGGTGGCGGCCGCGGCGGTACACATGGCGCTGCTCGGGCCCGAGGGGCTCGCGCGTGTGGCGCGCGCTTGTCATGCGAACACGCTCGCGCTTGCATCGAGGCTCACGGCGGTCAGCGGCGTGAGACGCGCATTCAGCGGGGCGTTCTTCCACGAAGCGGTCTTGACGCTGCCCGCGCCCGCGGCGACGGTACTGCGGGGGCTCAAGGCGCAGGGCATTTTGGGCGGCCTCGATCTGAAGCCAACGCATCCGGAGATCGGGCATGCGCTGCTCGTCTGCGCGACCGAGACCAAGAATGGAGACGACCTCGCGCGCTTTGCCGAGCAGTTCGAGCGCATCATCGGCCGAACTGGACGCCGAAAGTCGCGAGCGCTAAATCGCAAAAGCGGCAACTGAACGAGATGGAGACCGCTTCAATGGCGAAGGTAACATCGGGCGGCAATGCCGTAACCGTAAGAGGCGACCCAATGAGGAAGGGGTATGCCGCACCCGAATTCAGCCTTGCGGGCAACGACCTTAAGGACATCGGCCTGCGATGCTGATCTTTGAACGATCGAGGTCGGGGCGCAAGAGCGCGGCGCAAGCGCCCGCCGCGACGCCTGGCGCAGGCGAGATCCCGGGGCGGTATCTCAGAACGAAGCCCCCGCTCCTGCCGGAATGCTCCGAGCTCGATGTCGTGCGCCACTACACGCGCCTGTCGCAGAACAATTTCTCCATCGACACGCATTTCTATCCGCTCGGCTCGTGCACGATGAAGTACAACCCGCGGGCGTGCAACGCGCTGGCGATGCTGCCTGCGTTTCTCGGGCGCCACCCCGCAGCGCCGGACGATACGGGGCAGGGCTTTCTTGCGTGCCTCTACGATCTGCAGGAAATCCTGAAGAGCGTCACGGGCATGGCGGAAGTAAGCCTTGCGCCGCTGGCCGGGGCGCAAGGTGAGTTCACTGGCGTGGCGATGATCCGCGCCTACCACGACGCACGCGGCGACGCGGATCGGCGCGAGATCCTCGTTCCGGACGCCGCGCACGGAACGAATCCGGCCTCGGCGGTGATGTGCGGTTACATGGTGCGCGAGATCGCAACCGACGCGCAGGGCAACGTCGACCTGGCGGCGCTGAAGGCCGCAGTAGGGCCGCGGACGGCGGGACTCATGCTCACCAATCCCTCAACGCTGGGGGTGTTCGAGCAGCACATTCTCGAGATGGAGCGGACCGTGCATGAGGCGGGCGGGCTGCTCTATTACGATGGCGCCAACCTGAATGCGATTCTCGGTGAGGCCAAACCTGCCGACATGGGCTTCGACGCGATTCACATCAACCTGCACAAGACGTTCTCCACGCCGCATGGCGGAGGTGGCCCTGGTGCGGGGCCGGTTGGCGTAAATAGCCGGCTGGCGCCGTTCCTGCCGCTTCCGCTGGTGGCGCAGCGCAAAGGCGGCTATCGCCTGCTGGGGGAGACCGACCGGCCGCTGTCGATCGGGCGGCTCGGCGCGCAGCTCGGCAACGCGGGCGTGCTGCTGCGCGCCTATGTTTACGCCCGTATGCTTGGCGCGGAGGGAATGCGTCGGGTCGCGGAGTTTTCGACCCTCAACGCCAACTACCTGATGGTGGAGCTGGCAAAAGCGGGATTCGAGATTGCGTTTCCGCAGAGACGGGCAAGCCACGAATTCATTGTTACTTTGCGCCGGTTGAAGGAGGAAACCGGCGTCACCGCGCTGGACGTGGCCAAGCGCCTTCTCGACAAAGGTTTCCATGCCCCCACCGTCTACTTTCCGCTGCTGCGGCCATGAGCGAGATCCTCGTGGAAGCGCGGGGCGATCCCCAACTGCTGAAGACGGCGCCTCATGCCACCCCGGTGCGCCGCCTCGACGACACCAAGGCAGCGCGCCTGCTCGATCTCGCCTGGACGCCCCGGGCGAGCGGCAAATTGTGACCCGCAAACCTTGAGCCGTGAGCGGAGCGGTCCGCCGCATCGCCCTCTACCCGCTGGATAGCGATCAAACCCATGCAAAATCGGCACAAGGGCAAGACGGGCCTTACCCGCATCTGGAACGCGTTGCTCTATTCGCTCGACGGCTTTGCCGCCGCGTTCCGTCACGAGAACGCCTTTCGCCAGGAAGTCCTGCTTGCGCTCATTCTCGTTCCCATTGCACTCGCTGTGCCCGCATCGGGCACGGAAAAGGCGGTGATGGTGGCGAGCGTGCTGTTGGTGCTGATCGTCGAGCTGCTCAATTCCGCGATCGAGTCTGTGACCGACCGGATCTCGCTCGAGGACCACGTCCTCGCCAAGCGCGCAAAGGACATGGGTAGCGCGGCGGTGATGCTCTCGCTAATAAACGTTCCTGTCGTCTGGCTTCTCGTGCTCTTCGCCTGAACCGACCGCGTTTGTCACTCGCGCGCCGCCCGCCGCGAGTCAAGCTCTACTTCTTGAGCGCGTCGCGAATCTCCCTCAGAAGCAGCACGTCCTCGGGTGTCGCAGGTGCCGCCGGTTTCTCTTGTTCCTTGCGTTTGAGATTGTTTATGGCGCGAATCAAGAGAAACACCGCGAAGGCAACGATGACAAACGTGATCACGGTGTTGATGAACGCGCCGTAATTGAAGGTGACCGCGCCGGCCTTCTGCGCGACCTCGACGCTGAGGTACGGACCCGCAGTCTTCCCCTCCTTCAGCACCAGGAACAGGTTGGAGAAATCGACTTTGCCGAGCAGCAGACCGATCGGCGGCATGATGACGTCCCTCACCAGGGAATCGACGATTTTCCCGAACGCCGCGCCGATGATGATGCCGACTGCCATATCGACGACATTACCCCGCATTGCGAATTCCCTGAATTCCTTGAACATGATTTGGGCTCCTTCTTGGTTGGTCACGAGGGCTCCGTTGCGCCCAGTCGCGGTCGGGATTATGCGCGAAGATCGTGCTGGCTTCCAGCGCGGGATCGGAAGCAGGCACCATCGCGATGCTATAATCCGGCGCCGTACTCGAGAAAAAACATGCGCACCCTGATTTGCGGTTCGATCGCCTACGACACCATCATGGTGTTTCGCGATCGCTTCCAGAACCACATCCTGCCGGACCAGCTGCATATTCTGAATGTGGCGTTTCTGGTGCCGGACATGCGGCGCGAGTTCGGCGGCTGCGCGGGCAACATTGCCTACACGCTCAAACTGCTGGGCGGCGACCCGCTCATCATGGCTACCGTTGGAGACGATTGCGAGCCGTACTCTTATCGCTTGCAGAAGCTGGAGCTGTCGCAGGAGCACGTGCGCAGGGTTCCGGATACGTTCACCGCGCAGGCGTTCATTACCACCGATCTCGACGACAACCAGATCACCGCATTTCATCCCGGGGCGATGGACCGCTCCCACGATAACCACGTGCACGAGGCGAACGGCGTCAAGCTCGGTATCATCGCGCCAGACGGGCGCGAGGGCATGCTGCAGCACGCCGCCGAGTTTCACGCGGCCGGCATTCCCTTCGTGTTCGATCCCGGTCAGGGACTGCCGATGTTCACTCCCGACGAGCTCAACGAGTTCGTGAGCATGGCGAGCTTCGTGGCCGTCAACGACTACGAGGGCCAGCTGCTTCAGGAGCGCACCGGCAAAAAGCTCGAAGAGCTTGCTCAGCGGGTGCGGGCGCTGATCGTGACGCTCGGCGCCCGCGGCTCGCTCATTCTGACCGACGGGCAACGGCTCGAGATTCCGGGCGTCAAGGCGAATGCGGTAGTGGATCCGACGGGTTGCGGCGACGCGTATCGGGCGGGGTTGCTCTACGGGATCGTTAATGGTTTTGACTGGCCGACTACCGGGCGGCTCGCCTCCTTGCTCGGCGCCATCAAGATCGCCAAACGCGGCGGCCAGAATCACCATTTCTCGCGAGACGAAATCGGCCAACGCTACAAGGAGCAGTTTGGGAGCAGGCCCTGGTGACGGACGCCAGGTGCGAGTGCGTTGATTGCCAGGAAAGCCATATCACTGCGTCCGTCGAGAACGCAAAAGGCTCGAGCCGAGCGCGGCAGCATCGCTTTGCTTATCGCCCTGCGGTCGCCGCCTAATCCTCGCTCGCCTTTCCTTTCATCTCGGCGCAATCGCACTGGATCAACTGGCGATCCTCCAGCCGCAGCGCGCTGAGCTGCCTGCCCCACACGCATCCGCTGTCGAGGCACACGATATCGTCTCGTACGAGCAGGCCGAGCGCCGCCCAGTGCCCGAAGACAATCGCGGCGCCGCGGCTGGCGCGAGCCGGCGCGTCGTACCATGGCACGTAGCCCGCCGGCGCGCTCGCAAGCCCGAGCTTGTGGCTGAACTCCATCGTTCCGTCGGGTGCGACCAGACGCATTCGTGTCATCGCGTTGACGATGATGCGCAGCCGGTCGTAGCCCTTTAACTCTTCGCCCCAGCGCGCCGGCCGGTTGCCGTAAAGGACGCGAAGGAATTCGGCCCATGCCGGGCCGCGCAGCGCGACTTCCGCCTCGCCGGCGAGCTCGAGCGCGCGAGCGACGCTCCACTGGGGAAGCAAGCCCGCGTGCACCATCGCGTAGCCGTTCTCCGCGTGCATCATCTTCTGCCGGCGCAACCAGTCGAGCAGTTCGTCGCGATCGGGCGCGCCGAGTATGTCGCTGAACGTGTCGCTCGCGTGGCCCTTGTGCGCTCCCTCTGCGACGACCAGCAGGGACAGATCGTGGTTGCCGAGCACCGTGACCGCGCGCTCGCCCAGGCCTTTCACGAACCGCACGGTTGCAAGCGATTGCGGCCCGCGGTTCACCAGGTCGCCGACGAACCAGAGGCGGTCGCGGTGCCCGTCATAGCCGCAGCGCTCGAGCAGCCGCATCAGCTGGTCGTAGCAGCCTTGGACGTCGCCGATTGCGTAAGTCGCCATTACTCGAGGGCGTGATCGGTGACCGGTGACCGGTGACCCGCGCTGGGCAGCTTGGCTGCAAGCAAAAAAGGCGCAGCTTCGGCTGCGCCTTTGCGTTCACCAATCACGACTTACGGTTCACGGATTATTTGACGAGGTCCACCATGTAATCCACGGCTGCTTTCACATCGCCGTCGGGCAATGCGGTGTTGCCTCCCTTGGGCGGCATGGCACCCTTGCCTTTGATCGCGGAAGCATAGAGCGTGTCCATTCCGGCCTTGAGTCGCGGGGCCCACGCGGCCTTGTCGCCAGCCTTGGGCGCGCCAGCAACCCCGGCGGCGTGGCACACCATACAAGCCTTGTCATAGACCGCTTTGCCGTTGGCCGAGTCGGTCTGCGTCGTTGCGGCTGGAGCTGGCGCGGGCGCTGCAGCTGCAGCGGGTGGCGGCGTGGTCGATGCGGCCTTGGATTCCGGCACCGTCCAGTCGGCCCCGGCGGCGTTGGCCATGAAGGCGACAGCGCGCGCAAACTCGGTGTCGCTCAGATCAGGATTGCCTCCGCGGGGAGGCATCTGGCGCACGCCTTTCATGGCGTCTGCCGTGAGCTTTTCCTGACCTTCGGCTATCAGCTTTGCCCAAGCGGCCTTGTCGCCGAACTTCGGCGCATTGAGCACGCCGGTCGCGTGACAGGCGGCGCACACGGTCTCGTAGACTTCCTTGCCGCCTTTCTCGGCGCCGGATGCGCCGGGCGCGGATACCACGACGGTGCCCACCGGCTGAAGGCGTTTGGCGATCGCCTCGTCCGACATTCTGGGGCTGTCCTTGCTGTAGTCGCCGCCGCCCGATATGAGCGACGCGAGCAGCGAGATCAGTAGCACGGGTAGGGCAAACGCGAGCACCATGACGACGATCAGCTGCCGGGGCGTCTTGATCGGGGAGGAGTGTTCTTCGACGTGGATCTCGGACATGGAAAGTCTCTGGGGTGGGCACGAAAGGCGCCCATTATAACGGAAGGCTCCACCCGATAAAACCTTGAATTTCGGGGCGTTAGCGCATGAACGCTGTGTTAGAATCCGCCCCGTACGCGCCCGTAGCTCAGTGGATAGAGTGTTGGCCTCCGAAGCCAAAGGTCGTGGGTTCGAATCCCGCCGGGCGCGCCATTATTGCGCATGCCAAACAGCAAACCGTACGACGCAATCATCGTTGGCGGCGGTCACAATGGCCTCACGTGCGCCTGCTATCTTGCCGGCGCAGGTCTCAAGGTCAGGGTGCTGGAGCGCCGGGCCGTCATCGGCGGGGCGGCGATCACCGAGGAGTTCTTCCCTGGATTTCGAAATTCGGCGGCGGCCTACACCGTAAGCTTGCTCCACCCCAAGGTGCTGCGAGAGCTGCGGCTTGCCGAACACGGCCTCAGAATCGTCGAGCGGCCCATCGCCAACTTCCTGCCGTTGTCCGAACGCGAACACCTGAAGGTCGGCGCATCGCTTGCCGCGACGCAGGCTGAGTTCCGGCGCTTCTCGGTGCGAGACGCCGAACGGCTTCCGGCGTATTACGAGCTGCTCGAACGCAGCGGCGGCGCGCTGCGCGAGCTGATGCTCCAGACGCCGCCCAATGTTGGGGGCGGCGCGCGCGACCTGTTTGCCGCGTTGCGCGCGGGCAACTGCCTGCGCCACCTCGACATGCGCACCCGGCGGGATCTCCTGGACTTTCTGACGAAGAGCGCGGGAGATTTGCTCGACGGCTGGTTCGAGACGCCCGCCATCAAGGCAGCCTTCGGCTTCGACGCGATCGTCGGCAACTACGCAACCCCTTATGCGCCGGGAACGGGCTACGTGCTGCTGCATCATGTCGTCGGTGAAGTCAACGGCAAGCGTGGAGCCTGGGGTCACGCCGTGGGCGGGATGGGGGCCATTACGCAGGCGATGGCCGGGGAAGCGGAAAGACGCGGGGTGGAGATCACGACGGAAAGCGAGGTCGCGAGAATCGTCGTCGACGAGCGTGGCGCGCAGGGCGTGCAGCTTCCCGATGGCCGCGTCATGGAAGCGCGCTGCGTGGTGGCCAACGTGAATCCGAAGCTTCTTTTCCAGAAGCTGCTGGATCCAGCCGTACTGGACGCCGACTTTCAGGAACGGATCCGCGCGTATAAATGCGCGTCTGCGACATTCCGCATGAACGTGGCGCTCGCCGAGCTGCCCGAATTCACCTGTTTGCCGGGCGCCGGGGTGCATGAGCATCATCAGGCCGGCATCATCATCGCGCCCTCACTCGCGTACATGGAGCAGGCCTACTTCGACGCGCGCACTTACGGCTGTTCCCGAGCGCCGATCGTGGAGATGCTCGTTCCTTCCACGCTGGATGAGACGCTTGCGCCGCCCGGCCGGCATGTCGCAAGCCTTTTCTGCCAGCATTTTTCTCGTGACCTGCCGGGCAACCTGCAGTGGGATCAGGTGCGGGAGGAGGCTGCGGACTTCGTCATCGATACCGTGACCAAGTACGCCCCCAACTTCAAGGGCGCGGTGATCGGGCGCAAGATCCTTTCGCCGCGCGATCTGGAGCGCGACTTTGGTCTTGTTGGCGGAGATATTTTCCACGGCGCACTGACGCTCGACCAGCTCTGGAGCGCGCGCCCGGTGCTGGGCCACGCCAACTACCGCGCGCCGGTGCGTGCGCTTTATATGTGCGGCGCGGGCGCTCACCCCGGGGGAGGCGTGAGCGGCATCCCGGGACACAATGCTGCGCGGGAAATCATTCGCGATTTCCGTTGGGGCAGGGTGAATGGCAAACGCCGCGGAAAGGCGTGAGGGATGAACTGGGGCGCCCGCGGTCTGCGCGTCCTGCTGCTTGCACTGTCGTTGACGCTGCCCGCCGGCTGCGGTGACCGTGTTCCGCAACTACCGCCGCTGGGATCAAACGACGTCATCGTGGCGTTCGGCGACAGCCTGACCTATGGCACCGGCGCCGAGGAGCGCGAGAGCTACCCGGCCGTGCTTGCCCAGCTGATCGGTCGACCCGTCGTTCGCGCGGGAGTACCGGGGGAGATGACGGCACAGGGGTTGCGCCGGCTGCCTTCAGTCATCGATGAGCACCGGCCGCGGCTCGTAATCGTATGCCTGGGCGGCAACGATATGTTGCGCAAGATCGGCGAGAGGGAGATCAAACGGAACCTGCGCGACATGCTGAAGATGTTGAGCCAGAGCGGAATTGCCGCGGTGCTGGTCGGCGTGCCGAAACCGTCGCTCGTGATGAGCGCGCCCGGGTTCTATGCCGAGCTGGCGCGCGAATTCGGTGTTCCCTACGAGTCCGAGATCGTTACCAGCGTACTCCGTGCGGCCGATATGAAGGCCGATCCGATCCATCCCAATGCGAGGGGTTACCGCAAGATGGCCGAGGCGCTCGCGCAGCTGCTGCGCGAAGCGGGGGCGCTTTGACCGCGGACCCCGAACCGCGATACGGGAGCGGTGCCTCGGCAACGGGGCAGTCCGTAAAGAGATCCGCGAGTCTTTGCGCATGCCGGCCTCGCCCAGGGGCTGGTGTTCATTTGCGGCTTTAGTCGCTCTCGTCCTGATGAGCGACACATCGCGACCCGCAGTCCGCCTCATCGTCCTGATGTGTGCGGCCGAGGTGCTGAGCATGGCGGGCTTCGCGGCCTACACGACGCTGCTGCCGGTGTTGCAGCGCCAGTGGGCGCTTTCCAATTCGGAAGCAGGGCTCATCAGCGGCATCTTTTTCGCCGGCTACGTCGTGGTCACGCCGGTCCTAACCAGCCTCACGGACCATGTAGATGCGCGGCGCATCTACCTGTTTGCGTGCCTGCTGTCCTTTTTCGGCGCCGCGGGGTTCGCGTTCCTGGCAGATGGGCTGATCCCGGCGTTGTTCTTCCAGTTCCTGATCGGTGCCGGGCTCGGGGGCAGCTACATGCCCGGACTGAAGATGCTCACCGACCAGCTCGACGGCGCGGTGCAGTCACGCGGCGTCGCGTTCTACACAGCGACCTTCGGCATCGGCTCGAGCGCATCGATCTACCTGTGCGGGTTGATCGGGGGTGCTTTCGGCTGGCACTCGGCGTTCGCGTTCGGCGCGGCGGGCCCGGTCATGGCGGGGTTGCTCGTGAACGTTTTCATGCCACGCGGGCGCACGCGCTCCGCCGATCACCCCCGGCAGGCGCTGCTCGACTTCCGGCCGGTGCTGAGGAACCGGACAACCCTCGTCTACGTTGCCGGCTATTCCGCGCACAACTACGAACTCTTTGGCCAGCGCAGCTGGATGGTTGCGTTCCTTGTGTTCACGGCCTCCCTGCAACCCGCGGATGCGCCGATGCTGTTGAGCGCGGCAACGCTTGCGGCGATGATCAACATGCTCGGACCGGTCATGAGCATCAGCGGCAATGAGCTCGCGCTGCGTTTCGGCCGCACGCGAGTGATCTTCAGCTTCATGGGCGCTTCGGGGCTGCTGGCGTGCGTGTTGGGCTACACGGCGGCGCTGCCGTGGATCTTCGTGTTCGTGCTGATGGGGGTGCACTATGGCCTGATGCTGGGCGACTCGGCAGCGCTCACCGCCGGGGCGATTGCCTCCGCTCATCCCGACCAGCGTGGCGCCACCATGGCCGTCTACTCCTTTGTTGGCTTTAGCTCCGCTTTTTTCGCCCCCCTCGTCTTCGGCGTCGTGCTGGATCTTGCCGGCGGCAACCGGAACCTCATCGGCTGGGGCCTGGCGTTCGCAAGCATCGGCATATTTGGCGCCCTTTCCCCGGTTGCGCGCTGGCTCTACCGCAGGCGTAGACTGCGCCAGGAGTGATGGGGAGAATGCAGGTGACCAGGTAACTAGGTGACTAAGCGACTAAGCGACTATGCGTGAATTCGTTCGCTAGGGTTTATTTGTTATAACGGGGCGATCCAGCCGCTTGGTCACTTAGTCACTCGATCGGCTTCCGCCGCTGGCACGAGCGCCAGTTGCTTCAAAGCCATCTCTATCTTGCGAGCGCGCTGCTGTGTCTTGTTGCCGTCCTCGCGGCTCTGGAAGGTTTCCGTCCACGCGAAGTCTCAATCGAGCTCTTTGGAGGGCTCGCCGTGATACTGGCGGGCGGCGCGGTCGGCGGGTGGTCGTTCCTGCGCTACATCCGTATGCTGGTCGTGGCGCAGCACGCTGCCGACCGGTCGGTGTGCGGGACGTGCAAGACGTACGGACTGCTCGAAGCCACCGGATCCGGCGCACCATCTGGCCAGGGTAATGACGATCTGGCGATTTCGCCGACGCGAGTGCGGTGCCGGAAGTGCGGCAATGAGTGGACGATCGCGTAGTGCGCTCGCCCGCGATGCTTCGCCTACCTCGCCAGAATCTGCCAGGCGAGCGTGATCTGGCAGCCGAAGCCGGTGACGAACGCGATTGTGCGCACCCAGGGCACCGCAAGCGAGTAGGCAAGCCAATGCACGAAACGAGCCCAGAAGTAGACCATGCAAGCTGTGGCCGTCGCGCTGTTGCCGACGTCCAGGGCATGGGCGGACAGAATCAGCGCCGCGAATAGAACGAGGTTTTCGACGGCGTTTGCATGAGCCGCTTTCATCCTTGCCGCCCAGGGCGCAAGCGGTTTGGGGTTGTCCGGATAGCCCACCGCGTCAGCAATTCCGCGCACCAGGATCATGTTGAGAACGTACGGTATCCACATCACTGCAGTCAGCGTCGTCACCAGCACCAGGTAGACCAACTCGAGCTTCATCGTCACCTCCGCATGAATTTGCTGCCTTCAGGACGGCAGCCTTGCCCTTTTCTTTTCCTGTTCTGCGAGAATTTGCAGTACTGCGACCTCATCGCGGCGCAAGGCGGCAGGCGCGCGCCGCCTTCGCATACGGCGAGTCGGCTCGGGAAGCCGGGCGGTAATGCCCTGGAGATAAGCTTCCTGCAGCGCGGGATGAATGTAGTACTTGCGGCAGACGGCGCGCGTGTTTCCGAGGCGCTCCGCGACGATATCCACCGCCTGCAGGATGTTGCGTTGGGCCTGGCGCTGGCTTGGCGCAGGACCGATCTCGCGCAGCTCCCGTGCGGCAAGCATGGTGCCGGCCCACGTCCGGAAATCCTTGGCCGTGATGTCGCGGCCGGTGACCTCGCGCAGGTAAGCATTGACGTCATCGGATGAAATGGTCTGGCGTTTATCGTTGGCGTCGATGTATTGAAACAGCTCCTGGCCCGGCAGGTCCTGGCAGCGCTGCACGATGCGGGCAAGCCGGCGATCGCTGATGGCGACGCTGTGGTTGACCCCGCTCTTGCCGCGGAAGCTGAAGCGCAACTTCGTTCCCCGGACCTCGACATGGCGCCCCCTCAGGGTGGTGAGGCCGTAGGAACGGTTCTCGCGCGCGTACTCGTCATTGCCCACGCGGATCAGCGTTTTGTCGAGCAGGCGCACGACGGTGGCGAGGATCTGCCGACGGGTGAGATCGGGCGCGCGCAGGTCGCGCTCGACCTGCTCGCGGACCGCGGGCAGGATTTCGCTGAATTCGAGCACGCGGCGGAACTTCGACTGGTCCCGCGCTGCGCGGTAGGCGGGATGGTATCGATACTGCTTGCGCCCGCGGGCATCGCGTGCTGTTGCCTGGATGTGGCCGTCGGGTTCCGGGCAGATCCAGACATCGGTCCACGCCGGGGGGATGGCGAGCGATTGGATGCGGTTACGCACGGCGCGGTCAGTGATGCGGGCCCCCCCCGGCGTATAGAACGCCCAGCCCGTGCCGAAGCGCCGGCGGCGAATTCCCGGTGCCCCGTCCGTGACATAGCGCAGACCGGCGCGCGTGGCTGCTTTGCGGTGCTCGTCGACGCGGGTAGCCGTCACAGGGCAAGGTTACCGTGGAGAAAAACACCGCCCGACGGCGCGCGGCGGATGCCGGCGCGGGAGGACAAGGACTGCTCGATATGGGGCCGGTGCGTAACGATGGCGCACATTATGACACCGGAATGGATGCGACGAAACGCGGGGGCTGTCGGGCCCCCCTTGCTCAAGTACGGTGCGCCGAATCAGCGCGGCCGGGGTCCGGTGTAGAACTGCGGCCAGCGCTCGAGGACGGCGGGTGCGTCGTCCTTGTAGACGTGACAGGAGTTGAGCTGGTAGGGCTTTTTCGTGACCGGCTTGCCGGCGTTGCGGGCCTCGCGCGCGCGACCCGTGGCCTGGAATGCGGTGGTGCCCAACGGTCCGAGCAACTCGACCAAATGGGTGCAGCCCTTGATGCCACCAACGCGTTCGGCGATCGCCCTGCGCCAACCGGGGCCGATCGTGACGCCCGCCAGCGCCTTGAAGTTGCGCACGATGTCGCCGCAGACGGGATAGGGACCGTCGTCGGTTTTCGCCTCGACCTCGTGGATCTTCATGTCGAGATCAATCGTCACCCGAATCCACATGTTGTGCACGGGCTCGCCGGGCTGTCGCTCGCGCCCCCCCATGCGACGGGTGTGAACGTAGGTCTTGGTGTCGACGAGATTCGCTTCGATGTCCCACAAGCCGTCCTCGCGCTCGTAGCCCTTGCATTCGATGGTTCGCGTGTGCCGTAACTTGCGCGCGGCGGGGTGGCTCAACGGCATGGGCGACTCCGATATCAGGCGGCCTGGCGTTTTGCAGCGAACGCCCGCGCGGCCCTGGAAGAAGTCGGACGGCCAAGCACACCACAAATGTAGTCGCCGGCGGCGATGAGCTTGGCCATGTCCACGCCGGTCTCGATGCCAAGCCCGTCGAGAAGGTAGAGCACGTCCTCCGTTGCCACGTTTCCCGTCGCGCCTTTGGCGTACGGGCAGCCGCCGAGACCGGCCACCGAGGAGTCGAATACGCCGACCCCGCACTCGAGCGCGGCATAGGTGTTGGCAATGGCCTGTCCGTAAGTGTCGTGGAAGTGCCCGGCGAGACGCTTTACCGGTAAATGCCTCATCACCGCTTCGAACACGGCGCGCGTCTTGCCGGCCGTGCCAGCTCCAATCGTGTCGGCAATCGTGATTTCGTAGCAGCCCATTTCGTCCAGCGCCCGCGCGATGCTGACAACGGCCTCGGGGCGGACTTCGCCTTCGTAAGGGCAGCCAAGGCCGACCGAGATGTCGCCGCGAACCCGGAGGCCATGCGCGCGCGCCTCGCGCGCCACCTCGGTAAAGCGGGCGAGGCCCTCGGCAATGGAGCAGTTGGTGTTTTTCTGTGAAAACGCTTCCGTTGCCGCGGCGAATACCACGACTTCCTCGCAGCCGGCGGCGCGCGCTGCTTCGAGGCCCTTGCGATTGGGCACCAGCACTGGGTAGCAGACGCCGGGTTTGCGGCTAATCCCCGCCATCACCTGCGCATTGTCCGCCATCTGCGGGACCCACTTGGGCGAGACAAAAGCGGTAGCCTCGATGTAGGTGAGGCCCGCATCCTGCAGGCGGTGTATGAGCTCGACCTTAACCGCGGTCGGCACCGGCACGGGCTCGTTCTGCAGCCCGTCGCGCGGCCCCACTTCGACCAGCTTTACTCGTTTCGGCAACGTCATCTGAACCGCCAAGAGGGCAAAAAATACGAAAACCTAAAACGAACCGCCAAGACGCCAAGACGCCATGAAAATCAGCACCGAAATTCCGAAGGATCGAACCGAAGAATGAAACTATAACGCGTCAGGCTTGATTTTCACAAAAACGGTTTGTTCCTGGCAGCCAACTCCATTCGTTGGTCTTGTCTCTCATGGCGCCTTGGCGTTTCAGTTTTCGCCCTTGCTCTTCCTTTCGTCTTCGCGGTTTGATTCCTTTTGCGGTTTCTCCGGGGCTGCGGTGACCCAGGAGGGCTTGCGTTTTTCCAGGAATGCGCCCAATCCCTCCTGCGCTTCGGGCGTCACCCGCAGGTCGGCGATGCGCTGGGCGGTCTTCTCGGACACCGCGTCATCGATGGCAGCGGCCGCAATCTCCGGAATCAGTTTCTTGATCGCGACTACCGCGCGCGGACCGCTCGAGTGGAGCTGCGCCAGCATGCGGCCGACGAGCCCATTCAGCTCCGGCTCCTCGCAAATGTCGTGCAGGAGCCCGATGCGATAGGCCTCGGCCGCGTCGAACTCCTCGCCCGACAGCATGTAGCGGTGGGCCATGCGCTCGCCCATGGCGGCGATCACGTAAGGGCTGATCATCGCCGGGATGATTCCCAGTTTGACCTCCGAGAGCCGGAATGTCGCACCACGCTCGGCGAGTGCGATATCGCAGGCCGAGATCAATCCCACCCCGCCGCCGCGCGCGGCACCGCGGACGCAGGCGATAGTCGGCTTCTCCAGCGAGTAGAGCGTCTGCAGCATGAGCGCCGTAGCGCGCGCCAGCTCGAAATTCTGCTCGCGCGTATAGTTGGCGCTGCGCTTCATCTGTTCGATGTCGGCACCCGCGCAGAAATTCCTGCCTGCCCCGGTGACAACGATTGCCCGCACCTCGGCGCGCGATTCGAGCTGCCGCAGGGTCGCGGTCAATGCATCGACCATTTCCGGGTCGAAGGCGTTGTGTACTTCAGGGCGGTTGAGAACGACGGTCGCGTTGCCGTCAGCGTCAACCTGGGCGAGAACCTTGGTGGTCATGACAGGTAGTGGCGCAGCATTCCGGGCGCCACCATTATAGCCGCGGCTCATAACCTGCGACGATCGGTGCTCTGCAGGCTTCGCCGCGGGATTGCGGCGCTAATCGCATAACGGCGATGTCATGCTTGTGACGAAGGATTCGCGCATCCGGCCGCTGTTGGCGCGCGGCGCGGGCGCGGCCTGTTCATTGTTAGAGCTTCGCGATCTCTGCCTCGTACGCGAGGCGTGTAGCGTGGTCGAAACAGGCAAAGATGACCTTTTCAGGTAACGCGTGGGTGCCGGCGAAGCTTGCGCACTCACCTACCGCTACCTTGACCGCCTCGTGCAGCGGGTAGCCGTATGCACCGCAGCTGATGGCAGGGAACGCAACGGTGCGCAGCGCATGGGCGGCGGCAAGCTTGAGGCTTTCGCGATAACACGAGGCCAGGAGCTCGGACTCGCCACGTTTTCCGCCGTTCCACACCGGACCGACCGTGTGTATAACGTACCGGGCAGGCAACTTGTAGCCCTTGGTGATCTTGGCGCTGCCGGTCGGGCAGCCGCCCAGCGCGCGGCATTCGGCAAGGAGCTCGGGGCCGGCGGCGCGGTGGATGGCGCCGTCTACCCCGCCGCCACCGAGCAGCGTCGTATTCGCGGCGTTGACGATCGCATCCACATCCAGCGTGACGATGTCTACCTGCCGGGCTTCTAGTCTCGTTCGCATTGGCTCGCTCGTGTTCCAAGTCCCGGGTTCCATGCTCCGTGTTCCATGTTCCCGGTTCAATGTTCCGAGTTCAAAGTTCAAAGTGGGGAACTTCGTAAACCGCTGCCATCCAATTTTGCGTGAACCGGAAACTTGAACGGGCCGTTTTTACCAGCCGCCCGTCTCGAGCCACTTGTCCACCTGCCCAAGACGGTCCGCGCCCCAGAACGGCTCGCCGTCGATCACGATATAGGGAGCGCCAAAAACCCCTCGCTCGATCGCGGCGTCGACTTCGCTCCGCAGGCGTTCCTTCACCGCTGGCTCCTCAAGCGCTCGCAGAAGCGCCTCCTTGTTCAAGTTGAGCTTGGCCGCGACGTTGCCGGTGACCTCGGGTTTTGAGATGTCCCGGTCTTCGGCAAAGTAGGCATGGAACAGCGCCTGGGCGAGGGTCTTGCTGAGTGCGGGATCCCGGTCGTTGACCCAGTAGAAGGCGCGACTGGGCGCCGTCGCGGCGACTGGAAACTTCGAGGGCAGCTTGAACGGCACCTTCAGCATACGTGCCGTTCGCGTCATGTCGTGGACCGCGTAGCTGCCCTTGAGCGGAATCGTGGGCAGCGGTTGCCCGCCGGTCACCTTGAACATGGCACCCAGCAGGATGGGGCGCCAGGTCACGCCCCGTCCGTGCCTCGCGGCGATCTCGTCGATCTGCGTGCTCGCAAGGTAGCCGTAGGGGGAAGAAAAATCGAAGTAGAAGTCGATCGGATTGGCCATGGACTTATGGGTGCGAGTATATGCCGCGCGCTGACCGCTGCGTGGAGGGGGCAATGGCGGGTCACGAGCTGGCCACCTTGACCGTTGCGCGGCAAAAAAACACGTGGGGGTGGCCCTTACATGGCGGGCGCTGGCCATATCGGAGCAAACGTCATTCACGTAACGCGAAATGGCAGGCGGGTCGCCAGAACTTGCGCTGTTTCAGCTTTACGTTTACGTCAAGGTAATAACTTTTCTGAATTCTTGTTGGGAAGCTTGCCGTCAGGCTGCCGCTTCGCCAGCTCCGCCATCAACGTGTTCCTTGAGCCTGCGCCGGCATTGACCTGCAAAAAAATTAATCTCGTTCAGCATGATCTCGACATCCTTGCGCTGCTGCTCGAGTATCGTGCGTCGGCGCTCGAGCTTTGCGAGAAAAACCTCCATCTGACGCGGCTCGCCCTGCGAAACGTCGTAGAGCTCAAAAAGCTCGCGGACTTCGCTGAGGCTGAACCCAAGCCGCTTCCCGCGCAGCGCGAGTTGAAGCCGGGCACGGTCGCGCGCGCTGAAAACGCGATTCAGACCGTTTCTCTGGGGGCTAAGCAAGCCCTGGTCCTCGTAGAAGCGAATGGTCCGGGTGGTGATGTCAAAATCGCGAGCCAGCTCAGAGATCGAGTAGGTCTTAGCCATTGTGCGTCGCAACAATCGAGAGTAGGATTAGGTTTGGCAAGCGTATATAACCTTTACGTTAACGTCAAGAATGACTCAGGTTTTGATGGTTGCGGCCGTGCGGGACTCGCTCGTGGATTTCCCCACCACTGAACACCCGGAATCGCTGATAAAGCGAGAGCGCGCAGCGCGCATCTGTGCCGGTGCGGTTGACCTGAAGCGTGCGCTGTATCGGCCGCTAGCGGCCCAACGGTTCGAGAGCGGCGAGATGCTCGACGCCGTCCACTTCGCGGGGCGAGGGACTTTTGGTGGCAGGTCGCCTTCCGAAGCCGCTGATCTGCGTTGCGGCCGAGTGATGCGATTGATTTCCAGCGGCACGTCGTGCCGCCCATGCGTTATCAAAGGTGTCGCCGACCGCAAGGCCAGCGTCGGACGTGTGCGCGAGGTTTGTCGGGCGCCGCTCACTGCGGCAGAATGGCGGCCGAAGATGTTCGGCCCGCCCTCCCGGATTTTTCGGCTTCCGTTTCCTGCGGGCGAGACGATTGCCCACAGGCACAGTCTGACAAACGAAGGACGCGGCGCGCGTCACAGGATGACGCTTGCCACTTTGTGCGCGCTGCGTGACCAACACCGAGAGGACTCGACATGAGCGCTCAACAGCCGTCGCAGCAGCAGGCCACTGATCCGGCGGAACTCGCAGGACTCTACGCCGACGTCGCCCGCAAGAGCATGGACGTGCTCGCGCAGTTCCTCGACCGGCGCAAAGGCGGCGGCTCGCTCGGAATGGCGGATGAGCTGGGCGTTGCGCAGGCGTTCTTTGACGCATGGTCAAAGCTGCTGGCAGACCCGTTCAAGCTCGCCGAGGTGCAGATGCGATTGTGGCAGGACTACGTGTCGTTGATGCAAAGCTCGTGGCTGAGATTCATGGGCCAGGAAACCGCCCCTGTGGCGCAACCCCTCAAAGGCGACCGCCGGTTCAAGCACGAGGACTGGGAACGGAACTTCCTCTACGACTACATCAAGCAATCCTATCTGATTGCCGCCAAGCACTTGCACCAGGCGGTGGCGGGCGTCGAGGGGCTGGACCAGAAAACGGCCAAGAAAGTGGATTTCTACACGCGCCAGTACATTGATGCGCTGTCGCCGAGCAATTTCGTGCTGACGAATCCTGAAGTCATGCGCGAAACGGTCGCAACCGGAGGCAAGAACCTCGTCAAGGGCCTGAGCAACCTGCTCGACGACCTCTCGCGCGGCAATGGCGAGCAGATCCGGCTGCGGATGACCGACGAAAACGCATTCAAGCTGGGGCTCAACATCGCCACCACGCCCGGCAAGGTGGTCTACCAGAACGAGCTGATGCAGCTCATTCAGTACGATCCGACGACCCCGGATGTCTATCGCCGCCCGTTGCTCATCATTCCGCCGTGGATCAATAAGTACTACATCCTCGATCTGCGCGAGAACAACTCATTCATCAAGTGGGCCGTCGACCAGGGCCAGACCGTGTTCGTGATTTCATGGGTCAACCCGGACGAACGTCTCGCGCACAAGCGCTTCGAGGACTATCTGTTCGAGGGCGCGCTTGCCGCGCTCGATGGCATCGAGAAGGCGACCGGCGAGCGCCAGGTCAACGTGATCGGCTATTGCCTCGGCGGGACGCTGCTCGCTTGTGCGCTCGCGTACCTCGCGACCAAGGGTGAGCAGCGGATCAGCGCAGCGACCTTCTTCGTCACCATGATCGATTTTGCCGAGGCCGGGGAGCTCGAAGTCTTTATCGATGAGAAGCAGCTCGAGGCGCTGGAAAAGCGCATGGAGCAGCGGGGCTATCTCGAGGGCGCCGAGATGGCGACCACGTTCAACATGCTGCGCGCAAACGATCTCATCTGGACGTTTGTGGTGAACAACTATCTTCTCGGTCGCGACCCGTTCCCGTTTGACCTGCTTTACTGGAACTCGGATTCGACGCGCATGCCGGCGACCATGCACAGCTTCTACCTGCGCAACATGTACCTGCGAAATCTGCTGACCAAGCCGGGTGGCATCGAGCTCGACGGGCTCCCGGTCGACCTCTCGCAGGTGAAGACGCCGGCCTACTTCATCTCGACGCTGGAGGATCATATTGCTCCCTGGAGATCAACATATGCCGGCGCGCAGCTGCTCAAGGGGCCGGTGCGTTTCGTTCTGGGCGGCTCAGGTCACATCGCCGGCATCATCAATCACCCGTCGGCAAAGAAGTATTGCTACTGGACGAACGAAAAACTGGCGGCGGATCCCGAGGACTGGCTAAGTGGCGCAAGCCAGCATCCGGGGTCGTGGTGGCCCGATTGGGGCAAGTGGATCGCAGGTCACGGCGGCGAGAAGGTGCCCGCGCGCGTTCCCGGCACGGGCCAGCTCAATTCGATCGAAGACGCGCCAGGAGCGTACGTGAAGGTCCACGTCGGCTCGAAGCAGGCCAGCGAGTCTGCGCCCCCACCGCCCGACGAACGCCGGCAGAAGGCGCGGCCAGCGCGCCGCGGCGGGCGCTGATCGCGCCACTCGCGATTTTCCATTCACCGTTTGCCTTTCATCAGGAACTCTTTTCGGACATGGAAATAAACGGCAGGACTTTTCTCGTTAGCGGCGGCGCCTCGGGCCTTGGCGCCGCAACCGCGCGCCGCCTGGCACGGGCGGGCGGCAACATCGTCATTTGCGACTTGAGCGAGGAGCAGGGTGCCGGCCTGGCGCGCGAGATCGGGCGTGCTGCGTTCTTCGTGGCCACGGACGTGACGGACGAAGACCAGCTCGGCCGAGCCGTCGTTGCCGCCCGGACGCAGTTTGGGTCATTGCATGGGGCGGTGAGCTGTGCCGGTATTGCTCCGGGCGAGCGTATCCTGGGCAAGGCCGCGCCGCACCGGCTGGAGAGCTTCCGCCGCGCGATTGAAATTAACCTGGTTGGCACGTTCAACGTGCTGCGGCTGGCGGCCCAGGCGATGGCGGAGAACACGCCGGACAGGGAGGGTGAGCGCGGCGTCATCATCAACGCGGCCTCGATCGCGGCCTTCGACGGGCAGATTGGCCAGGCTGCCTACAGCGCCTCGAAAGCAGGTATCGTGGGCATGACGCTACCAGCGGCGCGCGAGCTAGCGCGCTTCGGGATCCGCGTGATGACCATCGCGCCCGGAATCTTCGAGACGCCGATGGTGGGTGGCTTCACCGAGGAGCTGCAGCAATCGCTGGCGTCCCAGATTCCGTTTCCGTCGCGACTCGGACGACCCGACGAGTTTGCGGCGCTGGTGGAGCACATCGTTACGAACACGATGCTCAATGGCGAGGTGATCCGCCTTGATGGCGCGGTGCGAATGGCGCCGAAGTAAGAAGAAGAGGAAGAGGAAGAGGAAGAGGAAGAAGAATATAGCCGCAGCTAAATGCAGATATGGAGAAACAAGAACCATTAAATTGTGATTGTTGGCATTTAGCCGCCGATGGACGCCGATTGTTCGAGGTGAATCATAAAAGGAACGGTGGTCGACCCCTTGACCACCGCGCTGGTCCGTCTTTGCCGTTCAACATTCAACATTCAGTACGCACCGGCTCAGCATGAGCTATAAAAACATATTGCTGGAGCAGCCCGAAGCGGGCATCTATCTCCTTACGGTCAATCGCCCGAAGGCGCTCAATGCGCTGAACTCCGCGACGCTTGACGAAATCGGGGCGGCGGCAGAGCTCATCACGCGGGATTCCACAGCACGGGTCGCGCTCGTCACAGGCACCGGCGACAAGGCGTTCGTCGCGGGCGCCGACATCGCGGAGATGCAGAACTTCACGCAAGAAGAGGGCGCCGCATTTTCCGCGCGCGGCTCACGTGCTTTCGCCCGGCTCGAAGCCGTGCCGGTGCCGGTCATCGCGCTCGTCAACGGCTACTGCCTGGGTGGCGGCTGCGAGCTTGCGCTCGCGTGCGACTGGATCATTGCGACGGACCGTGCCGTGTTCGGTCAGCCGGAGGTTACCCTCGGCGTGTGCGCGGGATTCGGAGCGACACAACGGCTCCCGAGAAAGATCGGGCCGTCCCGGGCGCTCGAGCTGCTGACGACGGGTCGCCAGGTCAAGGCCGAGGAAGCACTCAGCATCGGATTGGCGAGTGCGGTCGTGCCAGCGGACGAACTGATGCAAAAGGGTCTCGAGGCGGCGCGCAGCGTCGCCAGCAAAGGCCCGGTCGCGGTGCGTTGCAGCAAAGAGGCTGTCCGGCGCGGCGCCGACATGGAACTTGCCGCCGGGCTTGCTCTCGAATCAGAACTGTTCGGCCGCTGCTGCGCGAGCGCCGATCAGAAGGAAGGCATGGCCGCCTTCCTGCAAAAGCGCCGCGCCAATTTCAGCGGTAAGTAGCGTGAGCTGGCGCGCCCGCGGGTGCGCCATGGGCCCGATGCTATAATGTCGCGCCCAACGCGAGGTGTCGTAAGTGCTTGATTGCCGGAAGAGGATTCTGCCGCCGGCGAGTCCCTGACATGCGCATTAGGTGGCCGCAATGGACCTGAGAGACATACAACCCGACGCTGATCCGCAAGAGACCAACGAGTGGCTGGAGGCGCTGGCCTCCGTGCTGGAGCGTGAAGGTCCCGCTCGCGTGAATTTCCTCCTCGAGCGGTTGAGCGAGAAGGCGCGTCGCGCCGGCGCCTACATTCCGTATAACGCCAACACGGCGTACATGAACACCATCCCGCTTTCGCAGGAAGAGCGCTCCCCGGGTGACGCCGAGATCGAGAACAAACTGCGCTCGCTCGTGCGCTGGAACGCGATGGCGACGGTGGTGCGCGCCAACAAGGAATCCTCGGAACTCGGTGGCCACATCGCGAGTTTTGCCTCGGCCGCGACGCTCTATGACATCGGCTTCAATCATTTCTTCCGTGCGGCCAACGAGACCTTTCTCGGGGACCTCGTCTACATACAGGGTCACTCCGCGCCCGGTGTCTACGCGCGCGCCTACCTCGAAGGGCGCATTACAGAGGAGCAGCTCAGCAATTTCCGCCAGGAGGTCGCCGGCAACGGCCTCTCTTCGTATCCGCACCCTTGGCTCATGCCCGATTTCTGGCAGTTCCCAACGGTGTCGATGGGGCTCGGTCCCATCATGGCGATCTACCAGGCGCGCTTCATGCGTTATCTCAAGGACCGCGGCGTCGTCGAGCCGCAGGGTCGGAAGGTCTGGGCGTTCATGGGTGACGGCGAGATGGACGAGCCGGAATCGCTCGGGGCGATCTCGCTGGCCGGACGCGAGCAGCTCGACAACCTCATCTTCGTGGTGAACTGCAACCTGCAGCGCCTCGACGGACCGGTGCGGGGTAACGGCAAGATCATTCAGGAGCTCGAGGCGGCATTCCGTGGCGCGGGCTGGAATGTCATCAAGGTGATCTGGGGCTCCTACTGGGACCCGTTGTTCATGCGCGACACAAAGGGCCTGCTGCTCAAGCGCATGGAGGAATGCGTCGACGGTGAGTACCAGCGCTTCAAGGCGAACGACGGCGCCTACGTGCGAAAGCATTTCTTCGGCAAATACCCGGAACTGCTGGAGATGGTCGCCAACATGTCGGACGACGATATCTGGCGCCTCAATCGCGGCGGGCACGACCCGCACAAGGTCTATGCGGCGTACGCCGCCGCGATGAAGCACAAGGACCAGCCCACCGTGATTCTGGCGAAAACGGTGAAGGGCTACGGGATGGGCGAGGCGGGTGAGGGCCAGAACATTACCCACCAGCAGAAGAAGATGGGAACTGCCTCGATCCGGGCCTTCCGAGACCGGTTCAACCTCCCGATTCCGGACGAAAAGCTGGAGGAGGTGCCGTTCTACAAGCCGCCCGAGGACAGTCCCGAGATGAAATACCTTCGGGAGCGCGTTGCGGCGATGGGCGGATTGCTTCCGGCGCGGCGGCGCAAAGCCGCGCCGCTGCAGGTGCCGGCGCTCGCCGCCTTCGAGCAGCAGCTCAAGGGCACGGAAGGCCGCGAGATCTCCACAACAATGGCGTTCGTGCGCGTTCTCAACACGATCATTCGCGACAAGAACATTGGCAAGCTTGTGGTCCCGATCGTGCCCGATGAATCGCGCACCTTTGGCATGGAAGGCATGTTCCGGCAGCTCGGCATCTATTCGCACGTTGGCCAGCTCTATACGCCGCAGGATGCCGACCAGCTCATGTACTACAAGGAGGACAAGAACGGCCAGATCCTCCAGGAAGGCATTTGCGAGGCAGGAGCAATGTGCTCATGGATCGCCGCGGCGACGTCCTACAGCACGCACAGCCAGCCGATGATCCCCTTCTACATCTTCTATTCGATGTTCGGCTTTCAGCGCATAGGCGACCTGGCGTGGGCGGCCGGCGACATGCGCGCCCGCGGTTTTCTTCTGGGCGGCACCGCGGGCCGGACCACCCTGAACGGCGAGGGATTGCAGCACGAAGACGGGCACAGTCACGTTCTTGCTTCGACGATTCCCAACTGCGTCTCATACGACCCGACCTTCGCCTATGAGCTCGCGGTCATCATCCAGGACGGCCTGCGGCGAATGTACGAGCAGCAGGAAGACGTTTACTACTACATCACGGTGATGAACGAGAACTACGCGCATCCGCCCATGCCGGAAGGCGTGGAGAAGGGGATCCTGCGCGGGATGTATCTGTTCTCGGAAGGCAAGGTCACGAAGAAAAATCAGTTGAAAGTGCAGCTGCTGGGCAGCGGCACGATTCTGCGCGAGGTCATTGCCGGCGCCGAGCTCCTCGAGAAGGACTTCGGCATTTCCGCGGACATCTGGAGCGTGACCAGCTTCAACGAGCTGCGGCGTGACGGAATCGAGATGGCGCGCTGGAACATGCTGCACCCGCAGGATGAGCGCCGCGCCTCCTACGTCGAGGACTGCCTGCGCGATCGCGCCGGGCCGGTGATCGCCGCCACCGACTACATGAAGGCGTACGCGGACCAGATCCGCGGCTTCCTGCCGCAGGCGGCGCACTACAGTGTGCTGGGCACGGATGGCTTTGGTCGTTCCGACACGCGCAGGGCGCTGCGCCGCTTCTTCGAGGTCGACCGACACCATGTGGCGGTGGCTGCCCTGAAGGCGCTCGCGGACCAGGAAGCGCTGCCGCGCAAGAAAGTTGCCGAGGCCATCAAGCAGTACGGCCTCGATCCCGAGAAGCCCAATCCGGCCCGCGTCTAATGGGTTGTTACCGCTGACCCGTGAGCAGAGCCCGTGTCGAAAACCAAAAACGAGATTAGCCGCAGATAAACGCAGATGAACGCAGACAAACAACCGCGGAACACCGTATCTCTTGCTTCAATCGGCGTTGATCGGCGTCCATCTGCGGCTGTAGTTCAGTTCTTTCCTGACGTGACCTCGAATCACCGGTCACCGGTCACGGATTTGCAATGAGCAACATCATCGAAGTCAAGGTTCCCGACATCGGCGAGTTCAAGGACGTGCCGGTGATCGAAGTCCTCGTCAAGGCGGGCGATAGCGTCAAGGCCGAGGATTCACTGATCACACTGGAATCCGACAAGGCGACCATGGAGGTGCCCGCGCCAGCCGCCGGCGTGGTTAAGGAGCTCAAGGTCAAGGTCGGGGACAAGGTTTCGGAAGGCTCGCTCGTCGTGATGCTCGAGACGGCCGACGAGGCACGCGCGGCCCCGCCTGCGGCCGAGAAGCCAGCGCCGCCTGCGGCTGAGAAGCCAGCGCCGCCTGCAGCGGAGAGGCCGGCGCCGGCGAGTCCCGAGCCCCAACCGCCCACGCGCGGCGCGCAGGCGCCGGCTGGCGTGGAAGCACGCATCGACGAGAGCGGTTTTGCGCGCTCTCACGCGAGCCCTTCCGTGCGGCGATTTGCGCGCGAACTGGGAGTCGACCTCGCGCGCGTCAAGGGCAGCGGGGCGAAGGAACGGGTGCTGAAGGAGGATGTTCAGAACTACGTGAAGGCCGCGCTGGCGCGACCGGGCGCCGGCGGGGGCGGCTTCGGCCTCGCGCTGCCGCCACTGCCGCAAGTGGACTTCTCCAAGTTCGGCCCGGTTACTGCGCAGCCGCTTCCCCGCATCAAGAAGCTCTCTGGCGCGAATCTGCACCGCAACTGGGTCACGATTCCGCACGTTACACAGCACGACGAGGCCGACATCACCGAGCTCGAGGAATTCCGCAAGATCCAGGTCGAAGAAGCGAAGAAGCAAGGCATTCGCTTCACCATCCTGTGCTTCCTGCTCAAGGCGGTGGTAGTGGCGCTCAAGCAATATCCGAACTTCAACGCGTCGCTCTCGGCGGATGGCGAGAGCCTGGTGCTCAAGCAGTACTTCCACGTCGGCGTTGCGGTGGACACGCCCAACGGGCTCGTCGTTCCGGTAATCCGCGATGTTGACAAGAAGGGCCTGCTCGAGCTCGCGCGCGAGCTCGGCGAGGTAAGCGAGCGCATGCGCTCAGGCAAGATATCCCCGAACGATCTCCAGGGCGGGTGTTTCTCGATATCCAGCCTAGGGGGGCTCGGCGGCAGCCATTTCACTCCCATCATCAACGCGCCCGAAGTCGCAATACTTGGCGTCGGCAGGTCGACGATGAAACCGGTGTGGTCGGGAAAGGACTTCGCGCCACGGCTGATGCTGCCGCTGTCGATCTCGTATGACCACCGCGTGATCGACGGGGCGCAGGGCGCGCGCTTTATCGCATTTCTCAGCGGTGTGCTGTCCGATATCAGGCGTCTCGTCCTCTGATCCCGGCGAGGCGTGAATCGTGAATCGTGAATCGTGCCGGGCCGGCGTAGTGCACGTGACGTATCACCCATCGCCCATCACCCATCACCGGAGCGGTTGACCCATGTCAACCGCTCCAATCGGCGTGCTTGGCGGGACGTTCGACCCGATACATTACGGTCATCTGCGCCTGGGCGAGGAGCTCGGGGAAGCGCTCCGGCTGGACGAGGTGCGTCTGCTGCCCAGCGGCACGCCGCCACATCGCAGCGCGCCGGCGGCCTCCAGCGAGCACCGGCTGGCAATGACGCGGCTTGCAGCGCAGGGCAACCCGAGATTCCGTGTGGACGAGCGCGAAATCCATCGCTCGGGACCCGGCTACATGTTCGACACGCTCGCGTCGCTGCGGGCAGAAATCGGGCCCGCGCGGGCGATCGTTGTGCTGCTCGGCGCGGATGCCTTTCTCGAACTTGCGACATGGCACCGCTGGCGGGAGCTGTTCGGGCTGGCGCACATCGCGGTCGCTCACCGTCCCGGATTTCCGATAGAGGGCTGGGCCGATCAGATGCCGCAACCGCTGGCGCGCGAGTACTCCGCGCGCCTGATGCAGCAGTTGCTGTCGGTCCACCTCTCGCCCGCAGGCGGGATCGTGGTGATACCTCTTACCGCGCTCGACATCTCCGCGACCGCGCTGCGCGAGACGCTGCGGTCGGGCAAGAGCGCACGCTATTTGCTGCCCGCTGCCGTTCTCGACTATATTCGGTCGAACGGCCTTTACTCATAGGTGTGGATGAGACTCGATAAGCTGGTCAAGACCACGGTTGCCGCGCTTGAGGACATCAAGGGACGCGACATCGTGGTGCTCGATGTGAAGCGACTGACCGCGCTGTTCGATCGCATCAGGGCAAGGCGCTTTCACGCAATGTCCAGGAGAAGCTCAAGGCCGCGGGGGCACGCGTCTACGGGGTGGAGGGCGAGCGCGAAGGGGAGTGGATACTGGTCGATCTCGGTCCCGTGGTCGTCCACATCATGCAGCCGGCCATCCGGAAGTACTACGACCTGGAAGAGCTCTGGGGGCCGCCGGTGCGCAAGGTGCGCCGCGGGCGCCGCGCTGTCCCGTCCTGACGGCGAGCCGCCGCCATGAAGTTTTTCATTGTGGCGGTTGGACACCGCATGCCGGGCTGGGTGGACGCCGGTTTTGCCGATTACGCGGGGCGCATGCCGCGCGAGATGAGAGTCGAACTCGTCGCGCTCAAACCCGCGCATCGGGGCGGTGGCGAGCGGCGTGCCATCGACAGCGAAGGCGAGCGGATTCTCGCCGCCGTGCCTGAAGGGTGCGCCATAACTGCGCTGGACGAGCGCGGGACCGCAATCACGACGATGGATCTGGCGAGGCGGCTTGCACGCTGGCGCCAGAGCGGAAGCAACATCGCTTTCCTCATCGGCGGGGCCGACGGGCTGTCCGAAAACGTGAAAAAATGCTCGGACGCAGTCTGGTCTCTTTCCCCTCTGACGCTCCCGCACGGGCTGGCTCGCGTCCTGCTGGCAGAGCAGCTTTATCGCGCCGCATCAATACTGCACAATCACCCTTATCATCGCGGGGAGGGTAAGCCGTGAACGGCACCCGCCTCCCCGCGGGAGGCCGTATGATCGGGCGGGAATCGCCGTTCGCCGCTTTTGCCTTTGACGGTTTGCCAAAAACATTTATCAGAACATGAGTGTTGCCGACAAACGCATCTACCTCGCCTCGCGCAGCCCGCGGCGGCGCGAACTGCTCAAGCAGATCGGCGTGCCGTTCGAGCTGTTGCTGTTGCGCGAGGATTTGCGGCGTGGCGTGGACGTGGACGAGACCCCACTGCCGGATGAATCGCCTGGCGTCTACGCGCTGCGTATCGCGAACGCCAAGGCGACGACAGGAATGCGCCAGGTCGCCCAGCGCGGGCTGCCGATTAAGCCGGTGCTCGCGGCCGACACGTCGGTCGTCTTCGATGAGCAGCTGATCGGCAAGCCGGATGACACGGAGCACGCAGTGCGTATCCTTCGCACGCTCTCTGGCCGCGAGCACCAGGTGATTACGGCCATCGCCTTGGCGCTGCGGGACCAGGTCGAAACCCAGATCTCGGTCTCGAGCGTTTGGTTCCGGGAGCTCGACGAGGCCGAGATCCGGCGCTACGTCGCGAGCGGCGAGCCTAGAGACAAAGCCGGGGCATACGCCATTCAGGGGCGCGCGGGCGCCTTCGTCACGCGCATCGCGGGAAGCTACTCCGGTATCATGGGGCTGCCGCTCGCAGAGACCGCAGAGCTGCTGGCCCGCTTCAACGTCTCGATACCGTAGACGCGCTCCCGTTATGGCCGTAACCGAGGAAATCCTGGTCAACGTGACACCGCAGGAGACGCGGGTCGCCGTGATCGAGCAGGGCGTCACGCAGGAGGTTCACATCGAGCGCGCGTCCGCGCGCGGACTGGTTGGCGACATTTACATGGGCCGCGTCATCCGCGTGCTGCCGGGCATGCAGTCCGCCTTTGTCGATGTGGGCGGAGGACGGGCTGCGTTCCTGCATGTCGCCGACATCTGGGGGCGTCGCAGCAATGGCGAGCCCGCGATCCCCATCGAAAAACTGATTTCGGAGGGCCAGAACCTGATGGTGCAGGTCGTAAAGGACCCCATTGGCACCAAGGGCGCGCGGCTCTCGACGCAGGTGTCCATTGCCGGACGCTTTCTCGTCTACCTGCCGCAGGATTCCCACATCGGCATCTCGCAGCGCATCGAGGATGAAGAGGAGCGCGCGCATCTGCGCGAAAAACTGCAGCTGCTCCTGCCACGGGAGGAGAAAGGCGGATTCATCATTCGCACCGTCGCGGAGGCGGCCTCCGATCAGGAATTGAGGTCCGATGTGGACTACCTGCGGCGTCTCTGGTCGGGTATCGAGGAAAAGGCGGCGACCGCCGCGCCGCTTGCGCTGCTCTACCAGGATCTCGATCTAAGCCTGCGCGTTCTGCGGGATTTCGTGCACGAGGAGACGGCGCGGATCCTGGTGGATTCGCGCGAGACCTGGCAGCAAATGCTGTCCTTCGGCCAGGACTTTACCCCCAACGTGGCCGAGCGCGTCGAGCATTACCAGGGTGAGCGCCCGCTGTTCGATCTCTATGGCGTCGAAGACGAGATCGAGAAGGCGCTGGCGCGCCGCGTCGATCTCAAGTCCGGCGGCTACCTCATCATAGACCAGACCGAGGCGCTGACCACGATCGACGTCAACACGGGGGGCTTCGTGACGGGGCGCAGCTTCGATGACACGATCTTCAAAACCAATCTCGAGGCGGCCCAGGTGATCGCGCGGCAGCTGAGGCTTAGAAATCTCGGCGGCATCATCATCGTCGACTTCATCGACATGGACAGCGATGAGCACAAGAATGCCGTCCTCAACGAATTCCGCAAGGCGCTCGCGCGCGACCGGACGCGCATGACGGTGAACGGCTTCACGCAGCTCGGGCTGGTCGAGATGACGCGCAAGCGCACGCGCGAATCGCTGGCCCACCTCCTGTGCGAGCCCTGTCCGGTATGCGTCGGCGGCGGCCAGCTGAAGACAGCGCAAACGGTGTGCTACATGATCCTCAGGGAGTTGCTGCGCGAGGCCCGTCAATTCAGCGCGCGCGAATTCCGTATTCTTGCCTCCCAGGCGGTGATCGACATGTTCCTGGACGAGGAATCCCAGTCGCTCGCCATGCTCTCGGACTTCATCGGCAAGCCCGTCTCGCTGCAGGTCGAGACCGCCTACAATCAGGAACAGTTCGACATCATCCTGATGTGAACCGTGATGCGAAGCCACCTCGCAGACAACGCGGCCGCGGAACCACACAGAAACCATTGACCCACCGCAGCGCCCTTCTGATTCGGGTTTGCGTCCGTGTCATCCCTTGTCGTTCCGCGGTTGATGATTTTCCTCGTCCAGCAGCTTTTCCAGCAGCGCAGCCAGTTCGGGGCCGCCGGTGATTTCCACGACTTTGCGGCGGCCGGTCGCGCCGCGGCGAATCGCCATCACGGATTTTTGAACGCCGAGCGTTACGCTCAAGAATTCGATCAGAGCGGCGTTTGCCTTGTTGTCCACCGCTGGCGCCGCAATTTTCACCTTCAACGCATCGCCGTGCAGTCCCACGAACTGGCTATTTCTCGCGTTGGGCTGAACGTGCACGGTCAGGATCAGGCAGTGCCGCGCCGAATCGTAGCGGTGCCAGCTCGATGTCACGGAGCGAAATCGTAACCGGTAAGCCGTAAGCGGTCAGAGGTCATGGGAAATACATTCTTTTCTTAAGAATCCGCTCACTGCTTACGCCTTAGAACAATCTCGCCACCGACACCTCGAGGTAGGCTACCGGCACCATCAGCAGAAGCTGACAGACCACCAGAACAAAGATCGGGGAGAGATCGACGTTGCCGATAGGCGGGATTCGCCGCTGGAAAACGCGCAGGAACGGGCGTGTCAGGGTGTTGAGCAGGGGCATCAACGGGCTGTACGGGCCAATCCACGTGAGGACGGCTTGCACGATGACCGCCACCATGACGATATAGAGGCTGATTTTCAGGAGCGTCAGCGCGGCCAGTGCGATGAGCCCGACGAAGGCGAGGCCCGCCTGCGGGCCCGCCTGATAGCCCCGCAGCTGGAACTCGAGGAACAGATTGATGCACTGGGCAAGCCACGCGAGAATCAATGTCGCGAGATCCATGCCCCACAAACCCGGTATGACGCGTCTTGTCGGCCGCACCATGAAATCGGTGAGGGCGTGCAGAAATTCGGAGAGCGGATTGCGGTAAGGCGCGCGCGCCCATTGCAGGTAGAAGCGCAGCAGCAGCGCCACTGTAAACAGGCCGAACACGACGTTGGCCAGGAATATCAGCGCGCCCGATAGCACCGGTTATTTCATCCAAAAAAGTGATGCGTGAACCGTGAGCCGATCAGACGACGCATGCCACAGCGAGCCTCTTGCGGATCACGGCTCACGTTGTCTAATCCTTGCCTAGCTCGTCGCCGAGCTCGCGCGAGCGCTCCGCAGCAGCCCGCACCGCGCGCGCGATGGCATCCTTAACGCCGTCTGCCTCCAGGGAGAGAAGCGCCCGCTCGGTCGTGCCTCCCTTGGAAGTGACGCGGGCACGCAATGTGGCCGGGGATTCGCCGGACTCGCACGCGAGCTTGACCGCGCCGACGAACGTTTCCAGGGCGAGTTTGCGAGCCGCGTCCTGTCCCAGGCCGAGCTCGCCCGCCGCCCGCTCCAGCGCCTCGATGAAGTAGAACACATAAGCCGGGCCGCTGCCTGACACGGCCGTCACCGCGTCGAGGTCCTGTTCGCGGTCCAGCCACACCGTCGCGCCGACGGCTCCAAGGATCTGCTCGGCGGCGGTCCGGTCCTCGGCGTCAACGCCCGGCGCGGCATAGAGCGCGGAAATCCCGGCCAGCGCCAGGGCCGGCGTATTGGGCATGACGCGCACAATCCGCGGATGTCCCCCGAGCCAGCGCGAAAGATCGACCAGGCGAATCCCGGCCGCAATCGTGATGACGAGTTGCGCGCGCAAAAAAGCTGAAAGGGCCTGGGCCACTTCCCGCATCTGTTGCGGCTTGACGGCGAGAACGATGCAGTCGGCCGCCAGGGCGGTGGCGTCGACAGCCGGCGCCGTCTTCACCTTCAGGCGCGACTCGAGCTGCGCGCGCGCGGCCGCCGCAATCTCGATCACGGTGATGGAAGCGGGCGTCCAGCCCTGCTTGATCAGGCCGCCTATCATGGCGCCCGCCATGTTGCCGCCCCCGATGAACGTGATGTTCATGATAACTGCGTGACCCGCGACCCGTGACCCGTGATCCGTTCGAGCATAACGGCTATGTTAACAGCGGTTCGAGTTGTTGATTACCGGCCACCGGTCACCGATTTCGGGGGCCGAAGATCGCCGTGCCGACGCGCACGATTGTCGCGCCCTCCATGATTGCGGCTTCGAAGTCATCGGACATGCCCATCGAGAGCGTGTCCAGGACGTGGCCACGCGCAACGAGCCCGTCCCGCAGTTCCCGCAGCAAGGCGAACCGGCGCCGCTGCACGCCCGCGTCGGGCGACGGTTCGGGTATCGCCATCAAGCCGCGCAGTCTCAGCCGCGGCAGCTGCGCGATGGCGTCCGCGAGCCGCACTTCTCCGCCCGGCGCAACGCCGCTCTTGCTGCGCTCGCCGCTGACGTTGACCTGGATACACACTTCGAGCGGCGGCAGGCCCGCGGGCCGGGCGTTGTTGAGACGCACCGCAATCTTCTCGCGCTCGATGCTGTGCACCCATTGAAAATGTTCGGCGATCGCGCGAGTCTTGTTGCTCTGGATCGGGCCGATGAAATGCCACTCCAGGGCAGGTAACCCGGACCCCTGCGGAGACGCCATCCCGGGGGAGGGAGCGGGCGCCTTGCCCCCAGCGCGATCGTTTTTGCAACAGACCTGCGCGATCTGCCACTCGAGCGGCTTCGAGGCGAGTTCCGTGATTTTTTCCACAGCCTCTTGCGCAAAGCTCTCGCCAAACGCGCGCTGACCTGCGACATATGCCTCAATGATGCGCGCGGCGGGAAAGTTCTTGCTCACCGCGAGCAGCAGGATCTCCTCAGCATTCCGGCCCGCAACCTGCGCAGCACGCCCGATTCGTGAGCGAACTGCTTGCAAGTTCTCAGCGATTGTGGCCATAATCTCCCGCGGGCTGAAGGCTCATGTTTAAAAGTAAAATCAGCGCGTTAACGCGTGTTTCCGAGGCCCAACTTGAACTTGGAGCATTATAAATGGACATCTCTGAACTGCTAGCATTTGTCGTCAAGAACAAGGCCTCGGACCTGCATCTCTCGGCCGGGCTGCCGCCCATGATCCGCGTGCATGGGGACGTGCGGCGCATCAACCTGCCGGCGCTGGAGCATAAGGACGTGCACGCCATGGTGTACGACATCATGAACGATGGCCAGCGCAAGTTCTACGAGGAAAACCTGGAATGCGACTTCTCATTCTCGATCCCGAACCTCGCGCGTTTCCGGGTGAATGCATTCGTGCAGCACCGCGGCGCGGGCGCCGTGTTCCGGACGATACCTTCGAAGGTGCTCACGCTGGAAGAGCTGAAATGCCCGAAAGTGTTCGTCGACATTTCCAGCCAGCCGCGCGGGGTCGTGCTCGTGACGGGACCGACGGGTTCGGGCAAGTCGACAACGCTGGCGGCCATGATCGACTATCTCAACGAAAATGAATACGGCCATATTCTCACAGTCGAGGACCCGATCGAATTCGTGCACGAGTCGAAGAAATGCCTCGTCAATCAGCGCGAGGTCGGGCCGCACACCCTGTCCTTCGCCAATGCGCTGCGCTCGGCTCTGCGGGAGGACCCCGACATCATTCTGGTCGGCGAGATGCGCGATCTCGAGACGATCCGTCTGGCCATGACGGCGGCAGAGACCGGCCACCTGGTATTCGGCACCCTGCACACCAGTTCGGCAGCGAAAACGATCGACCGGATCATCGACGTCTTCCCGGCGGAGGAAAAGGACATGGTGCGCGCGATGCTTTCCGAGTCGCTGCGCGCGGTCATTTCACAGACGCTGCTCAAGACGCGTGATGGCACCGGACGGGTGGCCGCACACGAGATCATGGTCGGCACGCCCGCGATCCGCAACCTGATCCGCGAGAACAAGGTCGCGCAGATGTACTCGGCCATTCAGACCGGGCAGCAGCTGGGCATGCAGACGCTGGACCAGAACCTGCAGGAGCTGGTCAAGCGCAACGTTGTGTCGGTTGACGAAGCGCGCGCGAAGGCGGCGAACAAGGACATGTTCCGTTAACCGGGAGCGCAGAAACCGAGAATTCGAGGAGACGCTCATGGATCGAGACCAGGCAGTAAGGTTCATGCACGACTTGTTGAAGGCGCTGGTGGCGAAGAACGCCTCCGACCTCTTCCTCACGGCGGGCTACCCGCCCGCCATCAAGCTCGATGGCAGGATGACACCCGTCGCCAATCAGCCGCTGACTCCGCAGCACACCGCCGAACTCGCGCGCGCGTTGATGAATGACAAGCAGGCGCAGGAGTTCGAGGCGACGAAGGAATGCAATTTCGCGATCAACCCGCCAGAAATCGGCCGTTTTCGCATGAACGCTTTCGTTCAGCAAGGGCGAATCGGGTTAGTTGCGCGGCCCATTACCACGATCATTCCGGGCTTCGAGGAGCTCAACCTGCCGGGCATCCTCAAGGATATTTGCATGACGAAGCGCGGCCTTATCATCATGGTCGGTGCCACCGGTTCGGGGAAATCGACGACCCTGGCGGCGATGACCGGCTATCGTAACGAGAACAGCTACGGCCATATCATCACCATCGAGGATCCGATCGAGTTCGTGCACGAGCACAGGAATTGCGTGATCACGCAGCGTGAGGTGGGCGTGGACACCGATAGCTGGCATGCGGCGCTAAAGAACACCCTGCGGCAGGCTCCCGACGTCATCCTGATCGGTGAGATCCGCGACATGGACACCATGGATTATGCGATCGCATTCTCGGAGACGGGGCATCTGTGCATGGCGACGTTGCATGCCAACAGCGCGAACCAGGCGCTCGATCGCATCATCAACTTCTTCCCGGAGGCGCGTAAACAGCAGCTGTTGATGGATCTCTCGCTCAACGTGCGGGCGATCGTGTCGCAGCGGCTGATTCCGAAAAAAGACGGTAAGGGGCGCATCGCCGCGGTGGAAGTGCTGCTGAACTCCCCGCTGATCGCGGATCTGATCTTCAAGGGCGAGGTGCACGAGATCAAGCAGATCATGGGGAAATCGCGCGAGCTTGGCATGCAGACCTTCGACCAGCACCTGTTCGAGCTCTATGAGCAGGACCTGATCAGCTATGAGGATGCCTTGAGAAACGCCGACTCCGTGAACGAGCTGCGCCTGATGATCAAGCTCCATGGCAAGGAAGCGAAAGACAAGGACATCATGACCGGGATCGAGCATCTCAACATCGTGTGATCCGGGACGCTGCACGCCGGGCCAGGTTCGGCGCTCCGGGCCGGCCCAACGAGCGCTGCTCCGCCGACATCTTCCGAAGCCAAACGCCGGTGAAAAACACCGGCGTTGTTTTTCGCCATGACCGTCCCGTTCGACCTGCAGACCTACATGATCGCAGCGGCGGGTGTTGGCGCGGCCTACATAATCTTCGGCATCACGGCTTTCGGGGCAGCGCTCTTTACGGTGCCCCTGTTGTCGCAGTTCTTTCCCCTCGACTTCGTGCTGCCCCTGTCCGTGCTGCTTGACGTCTCGGCGGCGCTCGCGCTCGGGACGCGGTTCTCGCGCGAGGCGGACAAATCGGAGCTGAAGCTGATGGTGCCCGCCTGCTTGATCGGCGCCGTCCTGGGGGTGACGCTGCTCGTCAGCCTGCCGCGGGCGGCAACGATCGTGGCGCTTGGTGTCTTTCTGATCGCGTACGGCGCTCACGCCCTCCACCGGGGTGGAAAAGTATCCATCGTCGGGCGCGGTTGGGCGCCCGTTTCGGGCCTTGCGGGCGGTGTGCTCGGCACGCTATTCGGGATCGGCGCGCCGCCCTATGCGATCTACCTCTCCCGGCGCAAGACCGATCTGCGCGCCTATCGGGCCACGCTCTCGAACATGGTGCTGTTCTCGGTTTCCATCCGCGCCCTGGTTTTTCTTGCAAGCGGCCTGATGCTCGCGGACCGGCTGATCGGCTTCGTCATGCTTGCGCCGTTTGCACTTGCGGGCCTGTGGGTCGGAAACCGCCTTCAGCGCCGCATCTCGCGCGAGGCGACGTTGCGGCTGGTGAGCGTGCTGCTCCTCCTGATCGGGGCGTCTCTCATTTATCGCGCTCTTTCTTAGCGCTACGGCTGCCTGCGATCGGAGGGCGATAGCCGAGCAACGGCCATCGGTAAACCGGAAATCGCAAATCATGAATCGTCAGACAGCGCTGGGCGCAGGAAATTAGCCGCAGATCGGCGCTGAAGATCGGCGGGTCTTGATTCGATGCGCGGTTCTCCGCGCACGTCAGCCGATATCCCGTTATTGGCATCCAGCCCCTCACCCCTGCTCCTTGCCCCGCGGGGGAGAGGTGACGATCGCCTCCCCTTCTCCAGGCGGCAGAAGGGGAGGCGGTGAAGATGAGCCGCTCTTTCCCGATTGAACCTCACGCCCCCTGCCGCGTCTGGCCGCCAGGCGGTTTTGGGGGGTAGCGCAGCGCTACCGTTACCGCCGCGGGGTCAAGCTTGCCCAGCTTGACCAGCCTTGCCTCGATTGCTGCACGGCTACGGTTGTGACCCCGGACGATCTCATCCACGCTCTTGCCGGCGTCGAATGCGCTCGCCAGACGCTCTTCTTCATCCGGCGTCCAGCGGTTGCCGGTATTACCGGGCATCGATGCGGGCCTTTGTTCGCGGGCGGCGGTTGGCGACTGCGTATCCCGCAAGATCCGGACCGACTCGCAGAGCGCCCGGACGGTGTCGGGGTGCTGGTAGGGGCTGTCCGCGGCGAACTGCTCGCCGGTGGCCGGATGGACTCCGTTTGCGAGCGCCTGCAGGATCCTGAGTGTTTGTTCCCTCTCCATGGTTTTTCCTCCTTGTGGTGACGCGCGCCGCGCAATCTGCGCCGCGCGTTTCCCCCTAACGCAGAGCGCTGCATTTCGGTTGACGACAGATGCGGTTCCCGCCACCCTGCGGCGCCGCCGGCCACGCGGGTGGCGCCATGGCGTAGCCGGGTTGCGCCGCCGCCATCTCGCGATTGTTCACCCTGAAACAAGGCAGCTAGCGATCTCTGCCGTTTTCCGATCCGTGCTGACCTCAGCTCGCCGCGCGGGATATTCGCCTTTGGCGCCTTTTCATCCGCGGCCGGCGGGGCGCTGTTGCAGGCCAGTGGCTCGTGGTAGTGTCGGGAGCGTGAGCCGCGCCTCGGCGCGGACTAGCCCCGGCCTCGCGGCCGAGCCACCGTCGTTGTCCTGCCGGCTCAAATGATGGAGGTGTTCGTGAAGCCCACGCCGGATTCGAACTCATCAGCGCGCTGGCAGTTTTCGGGCTTGCGCCTCGCACGCGGCGCCGAATGATGCACCGGCCCTCACGCACGCGCGGCGCCCGCCGCTGCGCATGACGCGATGTCCGGCGCGAAGCTGTGCCCCAACTGCGGGAACGTTCTTCACGCCGAGGGCGCCTTCAGCTCTTTCCCGGTCGGCCGTCATCTCTTGAGAGAGGTCCTTTTCTGGATTGCGCTCGCCCTGGTCCTGGGTTTTCTCTGGGTGGCGAGCAGCACTGGCGAGCGGGTTGGAGGCCTCGGGGCGATCATCCTTCTCGTGTGGCTGTTGCGGCGGTCGAGGCAGCGTGCCGTGCACCGCAGCGGTAGCCAGGCAGATCGTCACTACTGTGATTATTGCCACCGGTGTTTCGAGGGTGAAGATTTGCGCGAGCTTCCCGTGCGATGAATCGTGCCTCGAGCCGCCGGCCGACAAGGGTGATCTCGTGGCGTCGGCCGAGTTGTGGTGCTCGCTCAAACCTCACTTCGGGCGCCGTGCCGGCGCGGAAATTGCGCACGCTATTGCTCACGGATGCTAGACTGCGGCGTCTCATCAAGGTTGTCGCTCGTCAGGGAATGCGGAGAATTCAGTGGACGCGGAAAAAATCAAGGTACGGGTGACCGATGGCGGGCAGATCATCGACGTCGTGGTGCTCAACAAGCGTCCCGAGCGGATTCAAGTCGTACTGGGCGAGGGCATTCACAACGTCAAGTGCGAGTTGACGCCGACTCGCAACGGCCGCGCGTACGCCGGGACCGTGATGGGGCGGGAGATCGTCTACGAGCGTAGCCGCGAGCAAGTTCAGGCGGACATCGACCGGCTCAATCCGGCCCTGAGAAAACCGGTCCGGCGCTGACCGCATCGTCGTTTCGCCGGCCCGTCATTTCGTCGTGTCGCTGCCCGCCGCCTTCTTTGGCCGGCGCATGGTACCGGCGACTAAGCGGTACTCATAGAGCCGGCACTCGAGCGCACCGTTGTAGAGCGGCGTGCGCTTCGACGGCTGCAGACGAATGAGCTTGGGCAGGCGCTGATCGGCCGACAGAATGTAAGCCGTCCAGCCGGAAAAGCGCTGCTTGAGCGCGTCACCCAGCTTCGGATAAAGGGCGGCCAGCGCCTCGGGATCAGCCAGGCGCTCCCCATAAGGCGGATTTGTGACGAGGACGCCGGACGGGGCGGGCGGCCCGCCATCGAGAACATCCATTTGCTTGAGCTGTACCACATCGACCAGGCCGGCCGCCATGAGGTTGTCGCGTGCCAGCTTGAGCGTGCCGCCGGACTTGTCGCTGCCGAATATGGGCAGCGGGCGCGCGGTTTTGCGTCGGGCGAGGGCATTGTCCTTGAGGGCGCTCCACTGCCGGGCGTCGAAATTTTCCAGCCGTTCGAACCCGAATGCCCGTTTGGCGCCTGGCGCGGCATCGAGCGCCATCATCGCGGCCTCGATCAGAAAGGTGCCGCTACCGCACATCGGGTCGTATAACGGAACCGGCGGCGCCCAGCCCGTCAGGCGGATGATGCCGGCAGCGAGATTCTCGCGCAGCGGGGCCTCGCCACCTTCCGCGCGCCAGCCGCGCTTGAACAGCGCCTCGCCCGAGGTGTCGAGATAGAAGGTCGCCTCGTCACGTGTCAGGAAGACATGGATGCGGATGTCGGGGCGCGACGTGTTGACATCAGGCCGCCTGCCGCACGCGGCGCGGAACGCATCGCACACAGCGTCCTTGACGCTCAACGTGACGAAGTCGAGGCTTTTGACCGGCGAGCGGATTGCCGAGACGTTGACACGGATTGAGCGACGTACATCGAACATCCGCGGCCAGGCAATCGTGCGCGCTGCGTCATGAATATCTTGATCGGTACGGTAGCGCGCGCGACCGACCCGCCACAACACCCGGCTCGCGATGCGGCTCTCCAGGTTGGCGCGGTAGCAGAGCGCAAGATCGCCCGCGAACGAGGCGCCCCCGTCGACCGCCCGGGTCTCATTCGCCCCAAGCGCCGTCAGTTCAGCCGCCAGGACCTGCTCGAGACCGCGCGGGCACGTCGCGAAGTACTGTTCCATTAACGGCGTGACCTGTGACCGGCGATCCTTGACCAGTCTCTGTCAGAAGACCCCTGCCGCGAAGTGCGCATGGCCGATTGCTACCCCGGGCGCCCGATCAGGCGGAGACGGTTGGCCAAAGGATGACCGCGCACAGGTCACCGTTCAGGGTTCTCAAGCGCGGGCGCGCCTGACAGGGTTCGCGAGCACGCCGATGTCGTTTTGAACGACCTCACAGAGCATTCCGTCTGCGAGGTCCGGGATGGTCGCGCCGTCGGTGCCGAGCCAGAGCACGTCTCCTGGCCACAGCGTCATGTATTTCGAGATCTCGGCAAGGTAGCGCTGCGCGGAGAACAGCATTTTGGCGGTGCTGTATTCCGACACGACCTTGCCGTCTATTTTGATCGCGATGGTGAGGTTCATCGGGTCCAGGCCGGTCGCTATGAAAGGTCCCAGTGGCTTGTAGGTGTCGCAGTTCTTGGCGCGCCAGAGCGTGCGATCGGATTTCTGCCACCCGCGGTCGCTGACGTCGTTGCCGAGCGTGTAGCCGAGCACGCACGAGAGCGCGTCCTTTTCCGAGAGGTTGCGCGCCTTCTTGCCGATGACAGCGACGAGCTCGCCCTCGTACTGCACCGGCCCCGGCGCATCCGCTGGTATCACGATCGTCTCGCCGGTTGCGATGAGCGCGTTGGGGGAGCGGTAGCCGACATCGGCTTTGTCGGGAAGCTTGGTCTGGGTGCCCTTGCGCTGGTTAGCCCACTCGATGTGCGCGGCATAGTTGAGTCCCGCGCAGTAAAAGTTGTAGGGCATGCAGGGGACAAGCGTTTTCAGCGCGGAGAGCGCGTGCTTCTCCGAGGTGGCCTTGTAGGTTTCGAAGATGGATCCTTCAAGCTCGGTGACTTGATCGCCCTCGACGGCGCCGAAGAACACGCGCCCTTGTTGCTCGAAACGTCCGAACTTCATCATTTCTCCTGAAATGCGGTGAGTGGTGGATGAGACAAGCGGCTCCCCTTTTCGCCTCGGGGGGAAGGCCGGCATGGGGACGGGACACACTATTGCCCATTTCGCAATGGCCGGCAAGCGGGCTGTGCGCGCATCATACCGCCGGGCGTGTTGCGCAGCGGGATCGGGACCGAACGAGGACGGCGAGCTAAGTAGCTGCGAGCGCCCGGTCGAGGAAATCGAGCCGATCCTGACCCCAGAACGGCTCGTCGCGATAGAGGTAGAAAGGCGCGCCGAACACGTTCCGCGATATCGCCTCTTGCGTATAGCCTTCGAAGCGATCCTCGATTTCCCGCTCCTGCGAGCGTTGCAAGAGCGCAACGCCCTCGAGGCCAACGGCAACCGCCATGGCTACGAGCGTCTCCGGGTCGGCGATGTCGCGTTCCTCCGCCCAGACTCCGGCCATTATTTTTCCCGCCAGCTCGAGGGCGGCACCGGCGCCTTGGGCGACGTCGGCGGCGATGATCATGCGCGAAGCCGCGCCCGTGGCGACGGGGAAGAAGCGCGGGTGCAGATGGAGCGGGACTCCGAGGCTAGCGCTCCACCGCCGGAGTTCCACGAGGCGGTAGGCCTGTCGTTGCGGCGGGCGCTGCTTGACCGGGAGGCCGCCAGAAACCGGAAACACGCGCGCCGTGAGATCCACCGGCCTGACATTGATGCGGGCACCGTGACGCGCGGCAAGCGCGAGAAATCTTGCGTGGCCGAGGTAAGTCCACGGCGACGAGGCCGAAAAATAATAGTCGACGATCCTGTCCGTCACGGGCTAGAGCGGCTTGACGACAGCCAGTATGACTGCGGCGATAAGAATGACGACCGGAAACTCGTTGAACCAGCGAAACCATACGTGGCTGCGCGTGTTGCGGTCGTGCTTGAATTGCGCGAGCAGTTTCCCGCACCAGAGGTGATAGGCGACCAGGATCCCGACTAGCGCGAGTTTTGCGTGCAACCACCCTCCCGTGAAGCCGTAGGCCAACCAGAGCCAGATGCCGAACACGAGCGTCAGCACGCCGCCCGGCGTCATGATGCCGAAATAGAGCTTTCGCTCCATCACCTTGAAGCGTTCACGGCCTGGCTCGTCCTGGGTCATCGCGTGGTAGACGAAGAGTCGCGGCAGATAGAAGAGCCCCGCGAACCAAGTCACCATGAACACGATGTGGAGCGATTTTATCCAGAGCATTTGCAACCTCCGTGAATCGTGAAACGGCGGCGCCACCTCAAATCGAGAGTGCCGGCACGCCGGATAAAGCATCCGGAACGCTTGTCTATTACCGGCTCCGATCAGCGCTAGTCTTCGGCCTGAATGCTCCTGACGATTCTACTTTAGGAGCCGGCGGCGGGTGAGGACGAGCGCGAGGTAGAAGCTGACGGCGGCGTAGGCAAGGAGCACTGCGAGATGGAGCACAACGTCCGTTGGTGCCAAACCTTGCATGAGCGGGCGGGTCAGCGCGACGGCATGGGTGAGGGGAAGCACCTGCGCCAGAGCCTGGATGGCGCCGGGGAGTCGCTCCAAGGGAAAGAACACGCCGCAGAGCAGCATCATGGGCGTGATCGCGAGCGTGAAGTAGTACATGAAAAAGTCGTAGCTCGGGGAGACCGCTGTCATGATGAGGCCCATGCTGGCAAAGGCAAGTCCGGTCATGAACACCACCGGAATGACCCAGAGGGCGAGCGCCGATTGCGTGAGCCCGAGCGCGGCCGCTACCAGCAGAACGGCAATGCCGGAGAGAACGCTCTTGCTCGCGGCCCAGACGGTTTCGCCCAGCAGCACGTCATCCAAAGTGACGGGCGCGTTGATGATCGCGTCCCAGGTCTTCTGCACGTGCATGCGGGAGAACCCCGAGTACATTGCCTCGAACGAGGCGCTCATCATAGTGCTCGAGCACACGATGCCCGAGGCCAGAAAGGCGACATACGGCATGCCGCCCACGTCTGACAGCATCGCGCCCAGACCATAGCCCAGCCCGAGCATGTAGAGCAGTGGATCGGCCAGGTTCCCCATCATCGACGGGATGGCGAGCTTGCGCCACACCAAAGAATTGCGGCGCCATACGTGGAGGTGGCGCAGGCTGAACGCCGGCAGCGCCAGATGCTTTGCAGTCATGTCTGGTTACCCCGTCTCATGGTAGTTTCGAGTTTCCAGTTTTCAGGACCGGAACACCGAACGCTGAACACTCAACACGCTTCATGACGTCAGTCGCGCAATTCGCGGCCAGTGAGCTTGAGAAACACGTCTTCAAGATTGGCGTGGCGGTGCAGATAGCGCAGGTCCTCCCGGTTCTCCAGGTTCTGCACCAGCAAGCCCGCGTCGTGCGTGTAGCAGAAGACGGTTTCGCCGGTGCGCTCGCAGCGCTCGCTGCGGGCGCGCCCGAACTCAGTCGCCCAGCGCTCGGCCCCGTCGCCATAGACCTCGACCACCTGCGGCTCGATGTGGGCCCTGATGAGCTCGCGCGGCGCCCCCTGGGCGATGATCCGTCCGCGGTCCATGATGGCAAGCCGGCGGCAGAGGCGCTCCGCCTCGTCCATGAAGTGGGTCGTGAGGAAGATCGTCTTGCCCTGATGGAGCAGGCCACCCAGCCGCTCCCAGATGAGATGCCGGGCCTGGGGATCGAGACCGGTCGTGGGCTCATCCAGAAAGATCAGATCGGGGTCATTCACGAGCGCGCGCGCCAGCGTAAGACGCCGTTTCATGCCGCCGGAGAGGGTGTGAATGCGCGAGTGAGCGCGTCCGTTCAGTCCGGCGAACTCGAGCAGCGACGGAATGCGTGCACGGATCTCGGACCGCTTCAGGTCGAAGTAGCGGCCATAGACGAGAAGATTCTCTTCGACGGTGAAATCGGGGTCGATGTTATCGTGCTGGGGCACGACGCCGATGCGTTGCCGTGCCTCCCGCGCCCGAGCAGGAACAGGCAGCGAGAATAATTCGATCGAGCCGGCGTCCGGCTCGATCAGACCGAGGCAGAGCCGGAGCGTCGTCGTCTTGCCCGCGCCGTTGGGGCCGAGCAGGCCGAAGCACTCGCCGGGCCTCAGCTCCAGGTCGATGCCGGCGACCACTTCCGCGCTGCCGTAGGATTTGCGCAGGCCGCTTGCCCGCAGATGGCTGGTGGAAGGCATCGGGCTATGGGTGGAAGTGGCGCACGACGATCTCGGCGAGCAGGCCCAGCCGGCCGTGAAAGAAATGCTCCCCGCCGGGTACGACGACGATCGGCAGATGCTGGGGCCGCGCCCAGTCGAGTACCGCAGCGAGCGGCACCACGTCATCGTGCTCCCCGTGGACGACGAGGGTGTCCGCTGGCACGCCCTCCGCTTTAAATCGGTTGACGGCGGCCCCGACCAGCACCATGCGCTGCGGGTGAATGCGGCGCGCGGCGCGCGTCTGAACGAAAGCGCCAAACGAGAACCCCGCGAGCACGACCGGCAACTTGCCATAGTGACGCTTGAGATGGGCAGCCACGGCGATCAGATCCTCGGTCTCGCCGCGGCCCTGGTCGAAAGCGCCCTCCGATGCCCCTACGCCCCTGAAATTCGGGCGCGCTGCGACGTAACCGAGCGCGAAAAAAGTCTTCGCGAGCGTGGTCACCACCTTGTTGTCCTTGGTGCCGCCCTGTACCGGGTTGGGGTGCGCAACCAGCGCAATGCCCCGACGGCCATCGCCTGGATCATTGATATCGGTCTCAATGCCGCCCGCCGGGCCGTCGATCACGACGCGCGTGAGCGATGAGGAGGGCATTGGACGGACGTGCACTGGGGACATGGTGAACCGGCAAGCGGTGCGCGGTAAGCAGTAAGCAGTAAGGGGTGAGCAGGAGCGACCAGGCGGGAAGATTCCCCGTTGCAGTTTACGGCTTACTGCTCAGTGCCCGCGGTTCGCCGTCGTTAGATGCGCAGTCTGTCGACGATGCGACCGTGCACCAGGTGCTCGTCGATGATCTCATCGATATCGTCCCGGTCCACGTAGGTGTACCAGACGGCTTCGGGATAGACCACCAGTACCGGTCCCTCGTCACAGCGGTCCAGGCACCCGGCCTGGTTGATGCGGACCTTGCCTTTCCCGTCGAGCTTGAGCGCCTTGACGCGTTCCTTGGCGTAATCGCGCAGCTTCTGCGCTCCGCGGTTGTTGCAGCAACGCTCGCCTTCCTCGCGCTGGTTGCAACAGACGAAAACGTGGTGCTCGTAGTACGCCATGCCGAATCCCGTCGTGGCCTCAATTTAACGTCATACCCAGCCGCTGGCATCGGTTCAACTCCGGCGCGTGGCGGCTGGCAGCAGCAATGCGTCCGCGGACAATTATAGACGATGCCCCCGCCGTCCCCTGCGGGAGTACTTCACGGCCGAGCCCCGGGCGCGGGCAACAGGGTATTTGCGTGCGTTGACTGAGAGCTTGCCAAAAGCGGCCGCCAGCATATCGACGCCGAGCACGTCGGAGAGCCGCACGAGATAGATCAGGACATCTGCAATTTCTTGCGCGACGGCCTGCTTTTCGCGCGCGGGCAGTGCAGCGCTCTGCTGCGGCGTCAGCCACTGGAAATGCTCCATCAACTCTGCCGCCTCGACCGCCAGCGCCATGGTCAGGTTCTTGGGCGTATGGAACTGCGCCCAGTCGCGTGCATCCGCAAACTTTCGTACCTGCTCCCGCAGCCGGTCCACCGTCTGGCCGCCCCGCATGTCGTCCTCCTCGTCGCTTTGAGCCGGGGACGATTATAGACGCGGCCGCCATGGACGCTTGCGGTGCTTCAGGAAGCGCCGGTTCCGGCGCGACGCTCGGGCGGGATCGCGCGTGCCGCGAAGGGCGGTCAATCCCGCGCCGTGCGTTCCGCAAGCCTGTAAAGGAGGAAACTCAGCGCGAGCAGCGGCCACAACTCGGACAGCGCGCGCACGATGCCCGAAAAATTGAGAAAGTGGCTTTGCCCCGCCGCGATCAGCCGTGCCGAGACGCTGTGATAAGGGTTATCCGGGGCGAGGTTGATGGCAACGGTGGCGAGCGCGATGCAGAGCGCGGCCAACGCGAACTGACCCGTGCGAGGCAGGCGCGTCGCACCGTAGAGCAGAGCCCAACCTCCAAGAAGCCCAATGGTGACGCCGGGCGTCAACCAGCTCAAAGGGGCCCCCGCCTTGTGCAGCGCCGCGGTGGAAATTGCCTTGAGCACGAGCGCGGCGCCGGTGACAAGGCCGATCAGCAATATGCGGTGCTCTGCGCCGCGCATCAGCGCGGACACCATCAGCCCTACGCCCAGCAGATTGAAAAATGTAACCGCCGCTTCTCCCCAGAGCGCGAGCGCCGGTGTGTAGGTCGAGTACGCGGGCAAATCGAAGCCGGCCCTCACCGCGCCAGTGCCAAACAGTTGCGCGGTAGGGTGAAATTGCGTCATCGGCCACAGGCAAACGATAACCAATCCCACGTCGGCGGCCATGCCCTCGTGAAACAACCGGTGCCTAACGGCGTGAAGCTTGCCGCCGAGGATGTGCGTCGGCGCAAACAGCGGCGCGGCCATCGCGCCGATCAACGCGCCAACCGTGTTGGTGAGCAGATCGACGTTGGAAGCGATCCGCGTAGGCAGAAAAACCTGCACTGTTTCCATCGCAAGGCTCAAGCCCGCGGCGTAGAAAGTCGCGGCGAGCACGCCGCGGCCCGCCCCGTAGCGCGCCCCGCAGCCTATCGAGAGCAGAAACCCGAGCGGCGCATAGGCCGCCAGGTTTACGAAGATGTCCTCAGATGTGATGTAGCGCGGCCAGGGGGCTCCCAAAAATCTGGCGATTTCCGGTGGCGGCATGCGCCAGCCGTGGAAAGGCTGCACGCTGGCGTAGACGACGATGAGTAGATAAGCTAGGCCGAGAATCCACGCCAGGCGCACGGTGTGCGCGGAAAACCCTTCGCGGTTCGCGCGTGAGTCGGCGTGGTGTCCTCTCGTCGTCGGAGTCATCGCGATCTAACGGGCCTGAGGCAGCGCGATCGCGAGGAAATCTATTCTTCGGCCGCGGTGGGGCCGAGCCGGGACGCACCCGCACGCGGGCGCCGCGTTCGGCTTTAGCCGCAACCAAATGAGAGGTTTTGGGGACACTTGATGAAATTCTACGATATCTTCAACGGCGACGCCGACGGCATCTGTGCGCTGCAGCAGCTACGGCTCGAGGAGCCGCGCGATAGCGTGCTCGTCACGGGCGTCAAGCGAGATATTCGACTGCTCGAGCGCGTGCACGCCGGCGGCGGCGACGAGCTGACCGTGCTCGACATCTCGCTGCGAACGAACGCCGGCGACTTGAGCCGCCTGCTGGCGGCTGGCGTGCGCTGCCGTTATTTTGACCATCATGCGCCGGGCATCATCCCGCAGCACCCGAATCTGCGGACCTTCATCGACACCGCGCCCGACGCCTGCACGAGCCTGATCGTGGACCAGTACCTCAAGGGTCGCCACCGGTCGTGGGCGATCGTCGCCGCGTTTGGCGATAACCTCGCCGAAGCCGCGCTGCGCACGGCCGCGACGATGCAGATTGACGGGGGCGATCTCGAGCGGCTGCAGCGTCTTGGGGAGGTCATGAACTACAACGCCTATGGCGAGACAATCGACGATCTCCACTATCATCCGGCCGACCTGTTCGAAGCGCTGCGCGTCTACCGCGACCCGCTCGACTTCATCAACAGCGAGCCGGTCTACGATGTTCTGCGGAACGCGCTGGCCGAGGACCTGGATCGGGCCGAGGTGCTCGCGCCGGCGTTCGAGCGCGGAGATCGGGCGCTCTACGTACTGCCCGACGCCGCCTGGAGCCGGCGAATTCACGGCCATTTCGGCAATCGTGTTGCGCTCGTGGAGCCGGAGCGGGCGAACGCCGTGCTCGTGAAAAAAGCCGGCGGCTATACCGTCAGCGTGCGCGCACCCCGCGGGCGTCCGACTGGCGCGGATGCGCTGTGCCGGATGTTCGAGAGCGGTGGCGGGCGCGAGGCGGCCGCCGGCATCAACTTCCTGCCCGAGTCGGACTATCCGCGTTTCGTTGCCGAGTTCGAGAAAGCTTTTGCGGCCTAAGAGCTGCTCAAGAACAGTGTATGGCGAGCCGAAAAAGCATCCGCCGCGGCATCAGATCGAATCAAAGCGAAATTGTCCTGCATCAAGAACTACACGGAAAACCTCCGTGACCTTCCGTGTGTTGCCGTGGCGGCGGCTATTTTTGAGCTAACTCCCGGTCACTGGTCACTGCTCACTGCGCTGACGCGACGCCGGGCGACAAGCAGAAATCCCTCGAGCAGGGCATAGGCGCAGCCGAGCATGCCCAGCGCGATGGCCGTGCCGACTCCCCGCTGCGCGCAGCTGCTGACACACGAGTAGTCCACGTACGCGGCATAGAAGGCGTACGCCCAGGCGAGCACCGCCGGCACGCAGAACAACACCGAGAAAAACCCGAAGGTTGCGTGGGCGACCGCATGCGGCGGAACCTGCGAACGGAGCCGCCCGCTGAAATATTGCCGGCATCGTACCGGCACGCCGATGAGCGCGGCGGCGCCCGCCATCACCGCCAGCGATACCAGAATCGTATCGATCATCATTCGGTAATTCTAGAACCCGGCTGCTGCCGCGCGAGCGGTGGCGGACTGGGCCCGCAGGACCTGCAGCACGTTGATCTCGATGGTGACGAATGCCAGCAGCCACAGCAGCGCGTCGTACGCGCTGAACCAGTCCGCGCGCCACAGCCAAATCAGCGCCACCGCGCCGAGGCCGGCATAAAGAACAGTCGCAACCAGCGTGCACAACGCCCGGTAACGTGCTGCAGCGGAACGGAAGCGCACCTGGAATTCGAGGACCGCCACAACCGCGATCCACAACACGCTGTTGACGGTATCGAGCCATTCCCGGTCGAGAACATACCCAACGGCGGCCACCGGAATCGCGATGGCTGCAACGAACCGCGCGGCGTGAATGACGGCGGTCTGCTTTCTGGGAGCAGCGGCGCCCGTTTCCAGCTCGAACAACGCCAGCAGAACCAGCCAGGCGATCGAATCGAGGCCTTCGCTGAATGTCCCGCTATAGACGAACACACCGGTGTTCCATGCGAGCAGCACAAACAGTGCTGTCTTGAAGCGCGAGTACGCTCGCGCCCGGGAGCCGGGTGCCTGCATCAGGCTGCTACGAAGGGCATCCATCCGCTGTGCAATACTCGTTAATCGTGAATCGGAACACGCGTCGGACGACAGGGTCTTCTTCGCCGTTCACCGTTCAATGGTTTTTACGCCGTACCATTGCGGCAAGAGGGAGCCCGCGATCATTCCGGCGATGCTTGCGAGGAGCCCCGCGAGTTGCGGCGGGAAGAGGCCCTCCGGGGCCGCGATCTCGAGCACCACCCAAACGACGAGTCCGGCCAGAATCGCGCCCAATGCCCCCTGGCGCGTGGCGCGTTTCCAGTAGAGCCCGGCCACGAGGGGCACGAACGCGGCCACCAGGGTCACCTTGTAGGCGCCGACCACCATCTCATAGATGGTCGACTCGGAATTGAGCGCGAATAGTGTGACCCCCGTGGCGAAAACCGCAACCGTGCCGCGCATGGTCCAGAGAAACTGCCGGTCAGACAGCTCCCTGCGAATGAGCTTCTTGAGAATGTTTTCAGTGAAGGTGACCGAAGGTGCGAGGCGTGTGGTTGAGGATCAGCGCTGGCAGGATCTGCTGATGGTCCTTCTGCATGAGCTCGCCGACCATCCTGGGGTCAATGAGGCTTGCCGAGTACGCGAGGAAGATGGGAATGAAAGCGAACAGAAAGTAGAGAGAACCCCCGAGGACCGAGCCCGCGACGGCGACCCGCTCGCTGCGCGAGGAATTGACGCGCTGGAACACGTCCTGTTGCGGGATCGAGCCAAACATCAGCGTAACCCAGGCACCGATGAACGCGAGAACATCGCGCGCCTCGAACTTCGGCCAGAACTCGAACTTGCCGGCGGCGTCGGCATGGGCGACGACGGTTCCCACACCGCCCGCCTTGC
>Ga0111145_1014_pt1 | contig 89742 bp, 89 predicted proteins | sample DeeMarSeWOR28_12_FD_80392 | JGI IMG/M metagenome (GOLD analysis project Ga0111145, IMG submission 80392) | Betaproteobacteria bacterium SG8_41 | reverse complement strand
TCGGCCAGCCGTCGTTGCTCTGACTTCAGCGCGCCTAGCAACTGATCGAGCTCACCGGCCCCCTGCAGTGCTCTCAGGTCCTTGGTGTTGGGCGAGGAAATGTTGACCGTGACATAGGTCGCCAGGGAATAGACCTTGCGCAGGCAGGCGAGGTAGTCGTCTGCCGCGCGCTCGATCGGGGTGTCGGCGTTCTTTCCGATATTGATTCCCAGCACCCCCCGGTAACGCGCGCTGCGCACGTTTTCGAGCAGCCGATCCACGCCGTCGTTGTTGAAGCCGAGCCGGTTGATCACGGCCCGAGCCCGTGGCAGCCGAAAAACGCGCGGCCGTGGATTGCCGGGCTGGGGGCGCGGGGTCACGGTGCCGATCTCGATGAAACCGAAGCCGAGGCGCGAGAGGGCGTCGATGAACTCGCCGTTCTTATCGAGACCGGCCGCGAGCCCGACCGGATTGGGAAACGAGATCCCCATCACATCCAGGGCACAGTGTGCGGGCGCAGGCGCAGCCGATGGGGGAAGGCCGACCCGGTCCAGTGCGCCCAAGATTTGAAGCGTGACGCGATGCGCTGTCTCAGCGTCGAGAGCGAACACCAACGGGCGGAGCAGGGCGTAGAACATGGCGCTATTTTAGCGCCACAGTTGAAAGCTCAGTGCCGGCGTCAATTCAGGCGATAGCGGCCGCGCGCGTAGAGCTCGTAGGCGACCTGGAACAGGCTGGTCGCATCGTTCACGGCTTCTTCATTTTCTGGCCCCGGCGCCTGCGTGTTGTGGGCGAAGTCGTAATGCAGCGACCTGTGGGTTTTGCGGAAGCCCAGCTCGGTAAGCGCGTCGCCCGCGAGCAGGCCGACGTCCCGGTTATGGTTGAGCGGCACCAGCTCCCTGTCCGGTTCGCCGAGCAGCGCGTCTCTGCCAAAGAAGGTGCTTTCGTAGGAAAAGTTGAGAAGCCCGAGCACGGTTGGTGCGACATCCAGTTGGCTCACGACCGAGTCCACGCGCCGCGGGGCGATGTGGCTGGGGCTGTAGACGAGGAACGGAATTTCGTAAGACTGCACTGGAATCTCTTCGCGCCCGTACACGCGGGCGCCGTGATCGGCAACGACCACGACCAGCGTGTCGCTGAACCAGGGCCGCGTCTGCAGCGCTTCGATCAGGCGGCCAATGGCGTAGTCGGCGTAGCGCACGCCTGCTTCGCGTCCGCCCCCGCTGGACGGGACCCCGGGGACGCCACCGGGAAAAGTAAAAGGCTTGTGGTTTGAGGTCGTCATGACGACCGAGAATATGTGCTCGCCGCGCGCCACCTGCTGGTCGTAGATCCGCAGCGCGTTGCGGAAGAGGTCCTCATCGCTGACACCCCATATGTTGCTGAATCGGGGCTGGTCCATTTCGGTACGGTCGATGACGCGGTAGCCGTTGCGCGAGAAGAAGTAGTTCATGTTGTCGAACGTTCCGTATCCGCCATAAATGAAGGTCGGCGAATAACCATGCCGGCTCATCACGGTCGACCAGTTGAACATTCCCTCGTTATGGCTGCGCTTGACGATGGATTCGGGAGGGACCGGCGGAAAAGAGGCGGTTACCGCTTCCATGCCGCGCACGGTGCGCGTGCCCGTGGCGTAGGTGCGGGCAAACACGAGACTGTCGCGGGCGATGCGGTCGAGATTGGGCGTCAAGCCCCGCTTGTCGCCGTAGGCTCCAACGAATTCCGCGCCAAGCGATTCCTCCAGCAGCACGATGACGTGCAGCGGGCGGGGCCGGCCGGAACAAGCGATGCGCCGCGCGATGGGGCTCGGGGCCCCGGTAAGAAATTCGGCGTTACCCTGCGCGAGCAGGCGGCGCGCTCGGTTTTCCGCGCTGGCCTCGTCGATGGTCAGGTAGTACTGCTCATAGTCGAGCTGGGCATTGAACGCCGCTGCGAAAAACGAGTAGATGCCGTTTGCCGCAAGCTCATTCGCAACCCGGTTCGGGCCGGTGTGCCCCGTTCCACCATTGACTGCAAAGCCGGTCGTTCCGATCAGAACAAAGATAGCTGCGGCGGTCGCTGCGCGCGCGCGCGCACTGTCGTTCGCGGCCAGGGCTTCGCGAATTGCCGCACGTGAGAGCCAGGTCATTGCCAGCGCAAGCACGGCAGCGGCGGCCATGAAACGGGCGACCGGGTATGTTTCCCAGATGTTCACGAATACCTCGTGAGGATAGATCAGATACTCGACCGCGACGAAATTGAAGCGTGCGTTGAATTCATCGAAGAAGAAGTACTCGACCGCCCCGAGATAGATCAGGCCGAATGCGATGACCGCAAGCGCCGCGCGCAGCAGCAGTCCATGCGCCCGCGATCTATAAAGCGCTGAGGGCAAGAGCCAGAGGTAGAGCGCGAATGGCGCGGTCAGGTAAAGGCTGGCGATGAGGTCGTAGCCTGCACCCATCGCGAAAATTCGAGGCAGATCGGCAGGGGCGACCTGCCCGGAGCGCAATGCCGTCGCCGTGAGAACAACCCGTGTTACGGTCGCCGCCAGCCAGGCCCATGCGACCACGAGCCAGAGCGCGGTGTAGCGCGTTCGCTTTGGCTTGCGCCACACGCACAGCGTGGCAGCGCTCCGGAGGGCGGCGCGGAGTATTCCATACGCAGCGGCGGCGCGCATTGGGCGGCTCAAGCGGGGTTCCTTGCGATCTGGCGTCTCTTCCTGGTCTTGCCCGCGAGAGCGCGGTCGACCAGCCGTGGAGCGACGGCATTGACGCGCACGAAGAGGCGCTCCGGCCAGCCGATATAGACCTCGGGGCGGCCGTTCTCGATGGCATCGGCGATCACCTGCGCGACAGATTCGGGTGTATCCACCGCGGCACCGGTCTGCTCGACGAACTCAAGTGCGGCTTTGGTATTCATTGCCGTGTCCGTGGTGCGGGGGGCCACGTATGTGACCGCAACGCCGCTCCCGCCAAGCTCACGGCGCAAGGCTTCCGAGAAACCGCGCAGCGCGAACTTGGTCGTGGAATACACCGCGAAATTAGGGAATGCGATCGAGCCGAACCCGGAACCGATATTGACAATCTGACCGCTACGGCGCCGCAGCATGCCCGGCAATGCCGCTCGCGTGAGCAACATCGGGGCTGTCAGGTTGACCTCCATGAGCCGGCGGATTGCTGCTTCGTCTTCTTCGGAGAAGGGCCCGAATCGCGAAAGGCCTGCGTTGTTGACCAGCACGTCGATGGCGCCGAGCGCGGCCTCGGCGCCATCGACCAGCGCCGTGTGACTGGCCGGCTCGGAGAGGTCCAGCGGTAGTGCCAGCGCTGATCCGCCTTCGGCGCTCAGCCCCCGCGCGAGGCCGGCGAGTTCGGTCTCGTTGCGGCCGGCGAGCGCGAGCCGGGCGCCGCGGCGCGCCAGTTCCCGCGCGAGGCAGCGGCCGATGCCTCCGCTTGCGCCCGTTATTAAAACCGCTCTGCCCGTGAGCTTCATGCTGCGATCTCCCGGGAGTGGGTCGCAAGGCGGTGGGCGTCAAGCTCGCGAAAGACGTCGCCGTACAGCCGATAGAAGGCCTTGGCACAGTGGATGAGGATAGCGCGATCACCGGCATCATCGAGGCGGTTCACCAGTGAGGCGAACAGGCGCGTGTGGCTGATATCGAGTTCTCCATGTGAGCTGAGGTAGGTAAAGGCCGTTGAGGGCAGGCCGAGCGAGTGCTGAAGGGCGCGCGCCGCCTCGCTCGCCACAGCTGTACTCGTGCCTTCCAGCACCAGCACCATGCCCAGGAACCCCACGGGGTTGATCCGCGCGATGACGTCATAGGCGTAAGCGACGAGCAGCTCGGCCGGCAACCCGGGTGTCCCATTTCGCACCGGCTCGGGGTCGGCGCCGCAGGCGCGGATATCATTGAGGATCCATTCCTGATGGCCCGTCTCCTCGCGGATGTATTCGCTCATGGCGGTGCGCAGCCACTCGAGCCGCGCGGGCAGGCGCGCGCCGCACGCCATGAGCAGCGGCAGCGTGTGCTTGACGTGGTGGTAAGCCTGGGACAGGAATGCGATGTAGTCGGCCGGTTTGAGTTTTCCAGCCGCGCCGTCCCGAATGAAGGCAAGGCCGAGGAGTCCGGCCCGCTCTCGCTGGGTAGCCGCGAGCAGTTCATCATAGAATTTCATGTGTTCTCTCTTGGTAAAGCAATTCCAGTTGAGGGCCGTAACGGTCGTGCAGGGCGCGGCGGCGCAGACGGCCGTTGCCCGTGAGCTCGCCGCTGTCCGCCGAGAATGGCGCTCTCGAGCGGACCCAGCGCTGCACGCGCGCGTAGTCGGGGAGCGAATCGTTGACGCGGTCGATCGCGGCTTTGAGCACAGAATCAGTGGCGCCGTTGTTCGGTGTGACCACCGCGGCGATCCAGGGACGCGCCTCGCCGCTCACCCATGCCTGTGAAATTTCCGGTTCGCCGGTTAGTGCCGCTTCGATCCATTCCGGAGACACGTTGCGTCCGTAGGAGGTCACGAAGAAGTCTTTCTTGCGCCCTTCGAGGTAGAGATAGCCGTTCTGGTCGAGATGGCCGATGTCGCCCGTGGGCCAAGGCAGCGCGCCGGTCTCATGCGCGCCGCAGTAGCCGATCAGCGTCGCACCCTGAGCGAGAATCTCGCCATCGTTTGCAAACGAGAGCGTCACGTGCGGAAGCGGGCGCCCTACACTTCCAGGCCGACGCGCGCCGGGGCGGTTAAGCGTCAGGACCGAGGCGCACTCGGACAGGCCGTAACCCTCGTAGACTGGCAGGCCGAGCGCTTCTGCGTGCTGGAGAAGAGCGGGAGATACTGTGGCGCCCCCCACGGCCAGGAAGCGCAACGCGGACGGCGGGGTTGCCCCGCCCCCGATCTGCCCGACCAGGTCCCTCAGCATTTGCGGCACTGTGATGGCAGTTGTCGCGCGCGTTGCCCGGAGGCTCTCCAGCATTCGGTCGGGCTGTACGCCTGAGGCTCCCAGCATTCCGACCTGCTGCAACGGAGGCAGCACGCAGCAACCGCCCGCGACCAGCGTCGCATAGACGCCCACGTTCTCGAGCAGCGTGGCGAGCGGCAGCAGGCTCAGATGACGGTCCGCGGACCTCAGCGTGCACGCCGTCGCGAGGGCGCTGGCGACGGCGCCGAGCGCCGCGCCGTCGAGGCAAACACCCTTGGGATCACCGCTCGTGCCCGAGGTATACGTGATCTTGGCCGTCCCATCGGGCAGGCGTGGCGGGGCGGCAAGGTCAATTTTCAATTGTGCGACCGAGCGGCCCATGAGTTCCAGGTCCGGGGCGCGCTCCGCCATGGCCCCATTAGCTCTCAACAAGTCGAGAAAGAAATCGGGCTGGTCGGTGACGATCCAGTCAGCGCCCGCGCCTGCAATCGCATGCCATAACTGGGTGGGGGAAAAAAACGCTGGCAATGGCAGGCACGGCAGCCGCGCCGCGAGCAGCGCTAGGTCCGCGACGATCCACGCCGGGGAGTTATCAAGGCATAGCGCCACGACACGGGCACCCCGCCCGCGGACCTCTGCCGCCGTTTCTCCTATGGCACCGCCGAGCGCGCGATAGGAAAGGACTCGTTCAGTGTCGGTGAGCGCGGGGCGGTGCGGGCGGGCCGACGCGAAACGACCGACGGCGGCAATTACCGGGTGCATGCCGCCTCGCATACGGCATCAAACGCGGCCGCGACGTTTACCGCCGTGACGACCGGCGAATGATCGTAATAGTTACCCCAGGGCGCGCGCTCCTCCGCACTCAGGCGGTCTGCATCGGCCGGGGCAAGCGTGACCAGTGGAATGCCGATTCGCAGGAAGCTGTTGCGCAGCGCCGGAACGGCGCTGAACACGACCCACTTGCAGCCACGAGCATGAAGGCGGGCGGAAAGATGAACGATTAAACGCCGCGCATGGCCCGGTCGTGCGATCACGAGGTTGCCGACCTCGGTGATGTCACCGCGCGCGATGGAGGCGCCGGCCGCCTTGCTCAGCACCGACTCGACGGGATCGTCCAGGTAAACCTCGAGAAACAATTTCCCGTCCGATGCCGGACGCAGTCCGCACGCTGCGGCAACCTTCGATCCCTGCCGCAGAACCATGAGTTCGGGCATCAACTGCTCCAGACGGCAACCGTATGCTCGCTCGAAGCCGTTCCGAATAAACGTTTCGACATCGGCACGTTCGGATGCGCCGGCGCGGCTGAACGACCACCTGGGTGCTGCCGCAACTGTCTGCTCGAGGGGGGTCGTCGATACGACGGCCGCATCCTGCTCCGTTGCAACCTCAAGCATGGTCTCACCCCGCATTTCCTTCGGGCCGGCGGCGCCGGCGTCGTTAATGGGGCAAGAATAGATGCGGGGGCGTCAGGAATCCGTCGTAACGGCGTGAAGAAGTTGTGAAGTACGGCTCTATTTAACGGAAACTTATGCTGAAAGCCGAACCCCGGCCAGTCTGAGTTTCAACGTCGATCCGCCAGCCGTGCAGGTCACAAACGCGCTTGACGATGGCCAGGCCGAGCCCGAATCCCTCGCGCTGCCCGGCGGCACGATAGAAGCGTTCGAACAGGCGTCCGACATCTTCCCCCGCGATTCCTGGGCCGGAGTCGCGCACGGTGAGCCGCCCAGGCGCGTAAGCTACTTTGACGAAGCCGCGCTCGGTGTGCTGCACGGCATTGCGGATGAGGTTGGTCAGGACGATGCCCAGCGCCTGGCGATTGACCCGGAGCGTGGCCCCCGGCTCGACGTCAATCGTGAACTCCACCTCCTTGCGTGCCAGTTCCCCCCGGTACGGCTCGGCCGCCTCGCTGACGCACTCGGCGAGCAAGACGCTCTCCGATGCGCCAAGCGGCTGCTCGCGCGCAAGGAAGATGAAGACCTGGATCTGATCTGACATGCGTTGTGCTGCGGCCTCGATCATTTCCAGCCGGTTACGCGCTTTCTCCGGGAGCGCGGCGTCCGCGAGCAAGAGCTCGCAGCTGGTGCGAATAGCGGTCAGCGGCGTGCGCAACTCGTGGCTCGCATTGGCCGTGAACTCCTGTTCGCGCTGGATCATCCGGGCGATCCGTACCCGGTATTCATCGAGCATTCGCGCGAGCGACGCCACTTCGGGGTCCTGCCCCGGGCGGGCGAGCGGTGGATCGGCCGCTTCGGGCCTAATCGCCTGCAGCCTTCCGGCGAGATCCGTGACCTGGCGTGTCAGCAAGCCGGCCAGCCAATAGCCCAGCGCGAGCGCGACAAGCACCACGATGCCCAGCGCAATCAAAATGAGCCGCTGGAATTCCTGCTCGCGCACTTCGTGGGGGCCGGCATCGTAGGCCACGATGAAAGTCGTTCCCTGCACGCGACGCACACCGGCGTGGCGCTCGCTGATCCCCTTCCCAATCTCATGATGTCCCTCGTCCAGGGAGCGTAACGGCAGGGGCAGGCGCGCCCGGTCGTCAACGCTGCGCACGATGTAATACGCGAGGTTTGGGCTGGCGGGATGCTGGAGCGCGGGATTGTCTCGATTGCGTGCGATCAGTGCGTCGAGCTCCTCGTTCACGATTTGCTCGACGAGCGCTTCCTCCATGCGCTCCGAGGCCGTGAATAGAACGGCGCCAAGTGCGCCAACGACCGTGATACAGGCCGCGGCGAAAACCGCCGTGACCTTCAGCCGCAGGCCCGGTCTACGCCTCACCCCGCGCCTCGATCCTGTAACCGATCCCGTGAATTGTCTTGATGGGGTCGTAACCGCCGGCGCGTTGCAGCTCGCGCCGAAGCACGTGCATGTGGCTGCGCAGCGTGTCGCTGGTGTCTTGCTCCTCGCCCCAGACCGCGGTTTCCAGCTCTTTGCGGCTGAAAACGCGATCAGGTTGCGACATGAGTGTCTCGAGCAGGCGCACGCACTTCGGCGGTAGCCGCACCTCGCGGCCGCGAATGCGGACGGTTACGCGTTTCGGGTCGAAGACGAGTTCACCCACGCTCAGTTCCCGATCCGCGACACGCCCGGCGCGCCGCTTGTGCAGGGCGGTGAGGCGCGCCTCGACTTCCTTCAGCGCGAAGGGCTTCACCAGATAATCGTCCGCGCCCCGCGCGAAACCCTCGAGCTTGTCCTGCAAGGTGTCGCGCGCCGTCAGTACCAGGACGGGTGTGTCGTTGTGCGCATCCTCGCGCAGCCTGCGGCACAGCGTCATGCCGTCAAGGCCCGGCAGTCCGACATCAAGAACAATCGCATCGAACCTGCCGGTCACGGCGAGGTGCAGCCCCGTCACGCCATCGCCCGCCGCATCGACGGCGTGTCCGCGCGCCTCGAGGAAATCGTAAAGATTCGCGGCGATCGCCGGGTCGTCTTCGATGATGAGTACGCGCACTGCTGAAAGCCGAGTGCTAGGCCCGGCGGTCGGGGCTAGGCTTTGACGGGCTGCCAGCGCCCGTCGACGAGGCCTTGCATCGGCTGGAACTGGATCTTGTAAGCCATCTTGCGGCTTTGCGCGATCCAGTAGCCGAGATAGAGATAAGGCAGGTCGAGCTTACGGCAAAGCTCGATTTGCCACAGTATGTTGTAGGTGCCGAAGCTCGCGCCTTCGACGTCGGGATCGAAGAACGTGTAGACAGAGGAGAGCCCGTCCTGAAGCTGATCGAGGATCGAGATCATGCGCAGGGTGCCCTTCTCGCGGAACTCGATGAGGCGCGTCTCGACGTTGCTTTGAAGCAGGAAGTGGCGGTACTGCTCGCGGCTGTCCTGGTCCATTCCGCCGCCCGCGTGACGGCGCGACTGGTAGCGCAGGTAGAGCGCGTAGTGCTCGGGGCTGTACTTCAGGGTCAGCATTTCCGATTTGAGTTCGCCGTGACGCTTGAGCGCGCGGCGCTGCGTGCGTGTGGGCTCGAATTCCTCCGCAAGGATGCGCACCGGGACGCAGGCGCGGCAGTGGTCGCAGAACGGCCGGTAGGTAAAAGCGCCGCTGCGCCGGAAGCCGGCGCGCACCAGCTCGCTGTAGACGGGGCCGTCGATCAGATGGCTTGGCGTCGCGACTTGCGAGCGCGCCATGCGGTCGGGGAGCATGCGGTCGGGGAGATAGCTGCAAGGATAGGGCGCCGTCGCATAGAACTGCAGGACTGAGAGCGGAAAGTCAGTCAAATAAGTCATCGTCGAGGCGCCACTTCGATGCCGGGTCAGGATAGTTTACCAAGGTTGAGAGCTTTCGCATAAATTCGACGCGCGGAATCTCCCGGGCGCCGAAGCGCGCAAGATGCGTCGCCAGCGTTCGAGCTGACGCACGAGATGCGCAAGCGCGATCTTGGACGCGTCCGACACGTCCGTGAACATCGATTCGCCGTAGAACATGCGGCCAATGGCGACGCCATAAAGGCCGCCGGCAAGCGCGCCGCCGACCCAGGTCTCGACGCAGTGCGCGTGCCCCGCACGATGCAGCGCGTTATAGGCCGCGATCATGTCTTCCGTGATCCACGTGCCCTCCTGGCCCGGGCGCGGCGCGGCGCAGCAACGGATCACGGCATCGAAAGCCGAGTCGGCGCGCACCTCGTAATCGCGCCTGGCGATACGCCGGCGCAGCGAGCGCGAGAGCTTGCACTCGTCGGGGAAGAGCACCATCCGTGGGTCGGGGCTCCACCAGAGCACCGGTTGGCCCTCGCCGTACCACGGAAAGATGCCTTGACGATAGGCCGCCAGCAATCGCGGCACTGCGAGATCGGCGCCTGCGGCCAGCAGTCCGTTCGGCTCGGCGAGTGCGTGTTCCACCGGGGGAAAGGGATCGTGCGCGCCAAGCCACGGGATCATGCGCGGATTGTACGGTCGCCGGGGGGTGTCTCCAAACGGAGAATTGTTTTTTTTTGCAGGTGCAACAGGGAGTTGTGCTATTGACCTAGATCAAAATCGATCCGCGGTGCGGGCTTTACGATGCCTTGAACCAAGGCCCTGGGCGCATGACGACAGTTGCTGATTCCCCCTACCCCGGAAACGGCACTGCCGTGGATACGGATCTCGGCTGCTTCCACTGTGGCGAGCCGGTGCCGCCCGGCATTCAAAACGAAGCTGTGATCGATGGCGTGCGCCGCAGGATGTGCTGCGCGGGTTGCGAAGCGGTGGCGCGAACGATCGTCGAGAATGGCCTGGGCGACTACTACCGGCAGCGGCAGGAGTTGCCGGGACGCCCGGCGGCAGTCGTGCCCGACGAGCTGTGCCGGTACGACCTGCCGGCAGTCCAGTCGACTTTCGTTGAAGCGACCGAGTTGCACAGCAAGGAAGCCTCCTTGCTGCTTGAAGGTGTCACGTGTGCGGCCTGCACCTGGCTGATCGAGCGCCGGCTCGCGCGCGTTCCCGGCGTCGAAAGCGCCGCCGTGAATTACGCAACAGGCCGCGTGCGGGTGAAATGGGACGAGCGCCGGGTGCGGTTGAGCGATATCCTGCGCGCGGTGACCGAGATCGGCTACCGCGCGTGTCCCTTCGATGCCAAGAGCAGCGAAGCGCTGGAGCGGCGCGAGCGACGCCGCCACCTCGCGCGTCTGTTCGTCGCCGGTCTGGGCATGGCGCAGGTCATGATGTGCGCCGTTCCTGCCTATATTGCCGACGGCGACATGAGCGCGGATATCGAGCAGCTCCTGCGCATCGCAAGCCTCGTGCTGACGCTGCCGGTCGTGCTCTGGGCGGCCGTGCCATTTTATCGGGGCGCGTGGCGCGGCATCGCAGCCGGTCAAATCGGGATGGACGTCCCGGTCGCGATTGCCATCGTGATTGCCTTTGTTTCCAGTCTCGCGGCAACGTTGAGGAGCGCGGGCGATGTCTACTACGACTCGATCGCCATGTTCGTCTTCCTGCTCCTTGGCGCGCGCTACCTCGAGTTGAGCATGCGGGCGCGCGCGGTGCGGGCGCAGCAGCGGCTCGTCGGCCTCGTGCCCGCCGTGGCCGAGCGCGTTGTCGACGGTCGTCCCGACGCGACGGAGTCGGTCGCGGTGGCGAACCTGCGACCCCGGGACCGCGTGCTGGTGCGTCCAGGCGCGACAGTGCCTGCGGACGGCTTCGTTGTGGATGGAGAGAGCGCGCTGGATGAATCGATGCTGACTGGCGAGTCGCGTTCGATCGGCAAACGCCCCGGCGACTCCCTGATGGGTGGTGCGCTCAACGTCAGGAGCCCGCTGGTGATGGAAGTGGGCCGGGTGGGTGAGGCGACCGTGCTGGCAGGCATTCTGCGATTGATCGAGCGCGCCCAGGCAGAAAAGCCGCGCATCGCGCAGCTCGCGGATGCCGTCGCGCAGTGGTTTGTGGCGGCGCTGCTGGTCGTCGCCTTGGCCGCCGGCATTGCCTGGCACGCGATCGATCCGCCGCGGGCGATCTGGATCGTCGTTGCTGTGCTGGTCGTCACGTGTCCGTGCGCGCTCTCGCTGGCGACGCCCGCCGCGCTGACCGCTGCGACCGGGCGGCTCCACGCGGCTGGCGTGCTTGTGACACGCGGGCATGCCCTGGAGACGCTGGCACGGGCGACGCACGTGATTTTCGACAAGACGGGCACGCTGACGGGCGGCGACCTCGCCCTGATCGGCGTGCTGCCTGTCGGTGCCCTCAGCGCCGAACGGTGCCTGGCGCTTGGGGCCGCGGTGGAGCGGGGCTCCGAGCACCCCGTTGCACGCGCGCTGGTCGCCGCTGCCGCAGATCCAGTCAGTGAGAGTGTGCGCGCCGAGGCTGCGCGCAATTTTCCCGGAGAGGGGGTTGAATCGAGCATTCATGGCGCCCGCTATCGCATTGGCAGTCTCGAATTTGTCGCTGCGCTGCACCGGCAGCCACCGCCCGCGGAACTGGTATTCGCGGCGGGTGACGTCTCGGTCGTGGCGCTTGGCGACGAGCGCGGTTGGCTTGCACTCTTCACGTTTGGCGACGCGCTGAGACCCGGCGCGCGGCAACTCGTGCGCGAGCTGGGCGCGCGCGGCCGGCAGGTGTGCCTGCTCTCGGGCGACCGGGTTCATCACGTCGAGCATGTCGCGCGCGAGCTGGGCATCGAGATCATGCGTGGTGCGGCAACACCCGAGGCGAAGGTCGAGTTCGTCCGGGAGCTTCAATCGCGTGGCGCCGTGGTGGCCATGGTCGGTGACGGCATCAATGATGCTCCCGTCCTGGCGCAGGCCCAGGTCTCGGTCGCGATGGGCAGCGGCACCGAGCTCGCGCAGGTCAACGCTGACATGGTGCTTCTGACCGAGGGCTTGCACGGACTGGCCCATGCGTTCGACACGGCAGAGCGCACCCTGCGCGTCGTGCGCCAGAATTTCGCATGGGCGATCGCTTACAACGCGGTGGCGGTTCCGCTTGCGCTGGCGGGCTGGGTGTCACCCCTCGTCGCGGCAATCGGCATGTCGGGCAGCTCGCTCGCGGTGGTGCTGAATGCCGTGCGGCTCCTGCGCGCGCCCGCTCCCGGGGGCGGACTCGTGCCGCAGGGCGATGTTGCTCCGGCGCGGGCCTGATCATGGATATTCTCTACATGCTGATCCCCTTGAGCCTAGTGCTGGTGTTCGCCATCGGCGCCGTGTTCTGGTGGGCTCTGGAGAGCGGCCAGTTCGAAGACCTGGAAGGGCCGGCGCACCGCATCCTGATGGACGATGATGCGCCGGGGAGGGTGGCGGATTACCATGAACGCGGCGAAACACGGAGCACCGGACATGACAAGCGTTGACGCACACGCGGCCAGAGCGAGCCGTGACCGCGCCGTTGCGGTGATTCAGGCGGAGCACCGGGCGCTCGGGACGGTGGTAGCGGCGCTGCAGCGCCTGCTGAGCGATTTGCAGCAGGGGCTGATCGAGCCCGACTACCGACTGCTGGCGGCGATGCTCTACTACATCGAATCTTTCCCCGAGCGCCAGCACCACCCGAAGGAAGACGAGTACCTGTTCAAGGCGCTGCGGGCGCGAACGCGCGAGGGCTCGGCGGAGCTGGACGAATTGCAGGGCGAGCATGTTCGGAGCGGTCAGCTGATGGGCTACCTCGCCCAGACGCTGGTGCGCTACCAGGGGGGCGCGCCGGATGGGCTTGCCACCTTCATTGCTGCGGTGGATGCCTATGCGGCGCTGCTTGGCGATCACATGCGCAAGGAGGAAGGCGTCATTCTGCCCCTTGCCGATGCGCATCTCACAGAATCGGACTGGTCAGCGATGGCCGTTGCTTTCACTGAGAACCGCGATCCATTGTTTGGCGCGGAAGCCGGCCAGGAAATGCGGCGGCTGCGCCGGCGCATTGCGAATCTCGTGCCCCGGAAGCTGCAGTCGCTATTGCGTCCGGAGGGCGATTAGAGACTTCCCAAGACGGAAAAGCATTTTCAGCCGCAGATAAGCGCAGATAAACGCGGATCACCAAACATTGAACCGCGGAAGCGCGGAGAGAAGCGCGGTTGAATTTGAACCGCAATAACGCCAAGCACGCCATGGATCATTAACAAGAACCAGAAACAGACGTGGCTCTGATCACCGCTCACGGGTCACTGATCACCGTAGTTATAGCCGCCGATGAACGCCGGTATTAATGTGCATGAAACGTGATTTAGGCGCGCGTAAGAGCGGATTTGATTTTCCGTAATATCTGTGTGCACCTGCGGTTGCCTGCGGCCAAATTCCGATTCACGGTTCACGTCTTACGATTCACGGAATCGATTCGTGTCGGCGCAGGGCGTGATTGAGCGCGATCGCGACGGTCAGAACAACGAGGGCACCGCCCTGGTGTGCGGCGCCAAGCGCGACCGGCACCGCGAGCAACAGCGTGCTAATCCCCAGTGTGACCTGGACGACTAGAGCGGCGAGCAGGACGTGCGCCAGCATGCGCACACGGGCGCCCGCATTGCTGCGCATGATCTTCAGCCAGAACAGGGTCACCAGCACCGCCAGTACCCACGCGAACAACCGATGATCGAACTGCACGGTCGCCATGTTGTAGAAAAAGTTCGAATACCACGGATCGAGCATGAAGATCTCCGGTGGGACGAGGTGACCATTCATTAGGGGAAAAGTGTTGTAGGCCTTGCCCGCCCTTATGCCGGCAACGAACCCGCCGGTGATCACCATGGCGGCCACCACCGCGGTGATTGCCCACGCCATGCGCCGCAGCGGGCCGGTGGCGTCGCCGGCGCGGTCGCGGGGCCAAAGCAGGTCGAGCGCCACCCACAGGATCGCCGCGTAGATCAGGAAAGCGAGCGACAAGTGTGCGGTCAGGCGGAACTGGCTCACGCGCGGCTCGTCGATCAACCCGCTCGCCACCATGTACCAGCCTAACCCGCCTTGCAGCGCGCCCAGCAGGAATATGCCGCCCAGCTGCACTCCGAGAGGGCGGTCGAGGCGGCGCCGCAGCCAGAAATAGAGCAGCGGCACGAAGAAAACGACGCCGATAAGACGACCGAGCAAGCGGTGGAAGTACTCGAGCCAGAAGATGCCCTTGAACTCGTCGACGCTCATGCCCTTGTTCACCTGCCGATACTCCGGCGTCTGGCGGTATTTCTCGAATAATGCCTGCCAGTCCTGATCATTGAGCGGGGGCACGGTCCCCACGAGCGGTTGCCATTCGACGATCGAGAGGCCGGAGTGCGTGAGCCGGGTTACCCCGCCCAGCACGACCATCGCAAAGATCAACGCGCAACAGGTGAGGAGCCAGACTGCGACGGCCCTGTGATGAGTGCTTGCCATGATTGGTTTGCGGCGGGCGCGGCGCGCGGCGTCGATGGCCGGCGGCGCGTCCGCCTGAATTGTAGGGGACGCCAGAATAGTAACGACTGTGGCGCCATTCCGGTTGATTTGCGTCAAGATTTTTTGCGCTGCGGCAGCGCGCCCGGGCACCGGGGTCGGCTCTCGGAAGCTTGATTTACATCATGGGAGGGCCATTTTTGCTGGGATAGATTGCCCCGCTAAAGCGGAAACAACCCGCTCGTACCTATGTACCAACCAAGGAGGCGACATGGCTGATACGCGCAACACAACGCCCGCGGACGATCTGGAGGACCTCGAAGACGGCATTCCCTTCATGCAGCAGTTGCTCGACAACCCCTTCCTGTTGCTCTTCCTCGGGGTGGTCGTGCCGACGGTCCTTTACGTAATCTGGGGCGTCATGGAAATCGTGGGCATCCCGATCGCCAAGTGATCCGTCCCGCACCCGTCCACCGAGAGGAGAAGAAATCATGAGTGCGATTCAGCCGCCGGAGCAGCGAATCTGGTGGAAGCAGCCGATCGAGCCGCTCGAGATCACGTGGATCGTGGTGGCCTTCATCTGGTGCCTGTTCATGTTCCTGATGATGCCCTACTGGCACGTGTTCGGTAAGCAGAACCTCGCCAACGAGGCCTACCGCAGCACGCCGGAGCTGTTCCTTTCCAAGGCGCAAGCCATGGTGGACAAGCACAAGATCCGGGAAGAGACCGACCAGAAGATCCCGGTCGTCAAGCCGCCCGCGGGGAGCGATGTCTACCTGGTGGCGCGGCTGTGGCAATGGTGGCCGATGCTCGAGCTCGAGGCGGGGCAGACCTATCGCTTGCACCTCATGTCCCTCGACTGGCTGCACGGCTTCTCGCTGCAGCCCGAGAACATCAACATCCAGGTCCATCCGGGCTACGAGCACATTCTCCAGGTGTCGCCCACGAGGGCCGGCACTTACTCGATCATCTGCAACGAGTATTGCGGCATCAACCACCACACGATGGTGAGCAAGCTCTACGTCGTGACCAGCAAATAGGGGGAGGACCATGGCCATCAACAGACTGTTCCGGACCTGCCCCATGACGGGGCTCAAGGTGCACCAGCCCGCGGAAGCGCTGATCAAGGCCAACGCCGTCGCAGCTGTCGTGTCGCTGCTCGTGGGCGGTATCCTTGGCCTGCTGATCACGCTGACTCGCTGGCAGGCGATCCACCTGCTGCCGCCCGACTGGTATTACCTGATGCTGACCGGTCACGGGCTCGACATGCTGGTCTTCTGGATCATCTTCTTCGAGATCGCGATACTCTACTTCGCGGGCTCGGTGCTGCTCGGCTGCCGTCTCGCGACGCCACGGCTCGCATGGGTAGCGTTCATGCTGATGGTGATGGGCGCGGTGATCAACAACTACGCCGTATTCCGGGGCGATTCGAGCGTGATGTTCACCTCGTACGCGCCGATGGGCGCGCACCCGACCTTCTACCTCGGCCTGATTCTCTTCGCGGTCGGAGCGCTCATCGCCTGCTTCGTGTTCTTCGGCACGCTGGTGGTCGGCAAGGAAGAGCGCACCTACAACGGGTCGGTCCCGCTGGTCACGTTCGGTGCCGTGACCGCTGCGATCATCGCGGTATTCACGATCGCAAGCGGCGCGATCATCCTGATTCCGACGTTCTTCTGGTCGATCGGACTCGTTGACCACATCGACTCGCTGATGTACCGGACGATCTGGTGGGCATTCGGCCACTCCTCGCAGCAGATCAACGTCTCGGCGCACGTGGCGGTGTGGTACGCGATCGCCGCCATCATCTTCGGGGCGAAGCCGATGAGCGAGAAAGTGAGCCGGCTTGCGTTCCTGCTCTACATCCTTTTCATCACGATTGCGAGCGCGCACCACCTGCTGGTGGACCCGGGCCTCACCTCGAACTGGAAGATCCTCAACACGAGCTACGCGCTCTATCTTGCGGTGCTGGCTTCCATGGTGCATGGCCTGACGGTGCCCGGATCGATCGAAATTGCGCAGCGCAAGAAGGGCTTCACCAAGGGCCTGTTCGAATGGCTGCGCAAGGCGCCGTGGTCGAACCCCGTGTTCTCGGGCATGTTCCTCTCGCTGCTGGGATTCGGATTCCTCGGGGGGATCTCGGGCGTGATCATGGGCGTGGAGCAGCTGAATATCATCATCCACAACACGATCTACGTGCCGGGGCACTTCCACGCCACGGTGGTGCTCGGCACGACGCTGGCGTTCATGGCCGTGACCTATTTCGTGATCCCCGCGATCTTCCGCCGCGAACTGGCGTTCCCGAAGATTGCCCAGTGGCAGCCGTACGTATTCGCACTGGGCATGACCATGGTGTCGGTGTTCATGATGGGCGCCGGCACGCTCGGCGTGCCGCGGCGGCACTGGGACATCACGTTCGCGGGCAACCCGCTCGGCTTCGAGTTCCCGGGTACCGCGCACCTCATGATGGCGTTGATGGGGATCGGCGGGCTGCTCGCGGTCGTGGGCGGCGCGATGTATCTGCTGGTGACGGTCTACTCCGTGTTCCTCGGCAAGCGCATCGAGACCCCTGGTTTCAAAACGGTGCGCGTGGTCGAAGGCATGGCGCCAGCACCGACCCGACCGGCCGCGGCGGCGCTGCAGGCGCACGGCGGCGCGCACGCCTGGTCCGCGCCCGGTACTTTTACGCTTGCCATGGTGTTCCTGACGGCGTTCGTGCTTTACTACTTCATCAACTGGAAATACCTGTCCGAAGTATGGCCGCTGAAGTAACGATCGGGAGAAGCCCGTGTCGCGCAGCGTAGCATCAAGAAGCGAGCCGGCCGGCAGCCGGGCGCTGCGCGCGTTCAGGCTCGTTTTCGGGCTGTTCAAGCTGCGCATCGGTGTCGTGATCGGCCTGACCGCATTGGGTGGCGTCGCGGTGTCGCCGGGGCCGGCGCCCGCGGGCTGGCGTCTCGCAATTCTGGCGCTTGCCGTGACCGGTGCTGCTGCTGCGGCGGGCGGGTTCAACCAGTACGCGGAGCGCGATCTCGACCGTCTCATGAACCGCACGCGCCGGCGGCCGTTCGTGACGGGGGAGCTTGCGGCCGATCGCCGCTTCCTGTGGCTGATCGGGGCGGTGCTGGTGAGCTCGGTGGGCGCAGCCGCCGCCGTGACCAACGCGCTGGCGGCGGCCTACGTCTTCCTCGGCGCCTTCTTCTACGGTGTCGTCTACACGGTCTGGCTGAAGCGGCGCACGTGGTGGAACATCGTCATCGGCGGGGCGGCCGGCAGCTTCGCGGTGCTGGCAGGGGCGGCAGCGGTTTCGCCCGGCCTGCCTGCGGCGGTGCCGGCGATACTGGCTGGCGTGCTCTTCCTGTGGACGCCGCCGCATTTTTGGAGCCTCGCTATTCTTTGCCGCGACGATTACGCGCAGGCACGGGTCCCGATGCTGCCGGTCGTGATCGGAGACGAGCGCTGCGCGCGCATGATCCTGGCGCACACGGTGGCGCTGACCGCGCTGGCGCTCGTGCCGCTCGCCTACGGCATGGGCTGGATTTACGGCGCGGGCGCGCTGATCGGGGGCGCATTGTTCGTAGTCACCAGCGTGCGGCTGGCGCGTCACCCCTCACGGCAGGCCGCGCGCGCGAACTTCCTGGCCTCGCTCGCCCAGTTGGGGCTCCTTCTCATCGCTGCAATCGCCGAGCGCCTGATGCTCGGCTGAACATGAACACTTCGCATCCTGCGCGGCGCTTTGGCCGCGTCTTCGCGTGCGTGCTGGCGTTGCTGCTCCCGGGCGCCGCGTGCGCGGCAGAGCAGGCGACTGCCCTCGACCCGGATGACGCGCTCAAGCTGAGCCAGGCCGCGATCGGGCGCAAGCTTTCGGATTACGCCTTCACCGACCGGCACGGGCGCCAGGTGCGCCTGGCCGATTATCGTGGCAAGCCGCTGCTGGTGAGCTTCGTCTACACCGGCTGCACCTCCGTGTGCCCGCCGACGACCAAGCTCCTCTCGCAGGCCATTCTCAAGGCGCAGGGCGTGGTGGGGTCGGATTCGTTTCGTGTTCTAACCGTGGGCTTCAACCTGCCGCAGGACTCTCCCGAGGCGATGCGCGATTTCGCCCGGCGCTTCGGCATCGACGTGCCGAACTGGAAGTTTCTCACGCCATACCGCGCCCAGCTGCAGCAGCTCACGTCCGATTTCGGGTTCTCGTACGCGCCGACTTCCTGGGGATTCGATCACATCACGCAGGTGACCGTGTTGGATCAGGAGGGGCGCATCTACCGCCAGGTGTACGGGGACGACTTTTCGATCTGGCTTCTCGTCGATCCGCTGAAGGAGCTGATCGAGGGCACGCCGGTGCCGGTGCGCAGCCTCGGCGAGCTCATCGAAAGAATACGCATCGTTTGCACGCTGTACGATCCGCGCACCAACACGTATCGCTTCAAGACCAGCATCATCGGCGAAGTTGTCTCGTTCATCGCGATTACACTCGCGATCGGGTGGTTCATCTGGCATGAGCGCCGTCGCCGGCGCAAGGGGCAGGGGCTTTCCGCAAGCCAGGCAATGAATCATCGCGACGCTGATCCGGGGCGGTAACCCTCTGTCGCGAAGGGTCTTGTCGTTTGCGGCGCTTGACCTGAGTCAAGGAGCGCTGCGCGAGCGCGGTCTAGCATCGGACACGTGCCGCGCGTTCCCGTAACGCGTCGGCACGCATCAGAGAACTGCGCGAAGACGCGTGCTCAGACACCTACAGAACGCCGGGCGCTGGCTGTTTCTGCGCGCCGATGCCCTGTTCAACCGGATCTTCGGCGAACGGTTGAATCCTCTCTACTATCTGGGCGCGATCTCGTACTGGATGCTGTGGATCGTCGTCGGCACCGGCATCTATCTCTACATCTTTTTTCGCACCGGTGTGCAGGAAGCGTACAGCTCGGTTGAGTATCTGACGGTGCAGCAGTGGTGGCTCGGCGGCGTGATGAGGAGCGTGCACCGCTACGCCTCCGACGCGATGGTGCTGACGATGGGCTTGCACCTCACGCGGCATTTCATGTTCGACAACTACTGTTCGACAACTACCGCAGCTTCCGGTGGTTCTCGTGGATCACGGGAGTGACCCTGCTGTGGCTGGTGTACGCGAGCGGCATCAACGGCTACATGCTGCCTTGGGACAAGCTCGCGCAGTTCGTGGTGATTGCGACGGCCGAATGGTTCGATGCCCTGCCAATTTTTGGCGGTACTCTCATCCGCAACTTCATTGCCGAGGGCGCGGTCAACGACCGGCTGTGGTCGCTGCTCTCGTTCATACACATCGGCTTGCCCCTGGCAGTGCTCGCGCTGCTGTGGATCCATACCCATCGCGTGCCGGGCGCAAACACCAACCCCCCGCGAGCGATCATGGTGGGGACGTCCGTGGCGCTCGTCGTGCTCTCGCTGGTTCGGCCGGTGACGAGCCAGGGCGGGCCCGCGGACTTGTCGGCAGCCATCACGACCGTCGATCTCGACTGGTTCTATCTGCCGGTTTACGCGCTCATCTACCGGTGGAGCCCCGGCGAAGTGTGGCTGCTGGTCGGAGGCGCCACCGTGCTATTCCTGCTTCTGCCGTGGCTACCGCCCAAGCGCCGCCGCAAGGCGGGATTTCACATCCTGCTGCATCCTGACAACCGGATCATCCCGGTGCGCGACGGCGAGCCCGTGCTCGAGGCGGCCCTGCGCGAGGCGGTTCCGGCCCCCTTCGAATGCCGCAATGGCGGCTGCGGGGAGTGCAAGGCGACGCTGCTCCACGGCAGCGTGGATTACGGACTCTACCAGGACAGCGCGCTTACCCCGGACGAGCGCGCGGGTGGCAAGTTCCTGATGTGCTGCGCGACGCCGCTGGCTGATCTGGAGATCGAGTACGTGCCGACGAAGACGCCGGGCAATGTCCCGGTGCGCGTTTACACGGCGCGCGTGATGCGCATGAAGCTTCTGTCTCACGACGTGATGCAGCTCCTGCTGAAGGTGCAGGGAGATGAAGTGCCCCGTTTCTACGCCGGGCAGTACATCAACGTCCTGTTGCCCGACGGCCAGAAGCGCAGTTTCTCGTTTGCTACGGCGCCGCACGAGCGCGACCACATCGAGCTGCAGATCCGGCGCGTTCCGGGCGGGTTGTTCACAACCCGGATCTTCGAGGAGATGAAGGAAGGGGACACGCTTCAGTTCGAAGGCCCGCTCGGGTCGTTCTTCCTGAGGGAGGACAGCAGGAAACCGATCATTTTTGTCGCCGGTGCGACGGGGTTTGCGCCAGTGAAGAGCATGGTCGAGCACGCGTTTCACACCGGGATGAAGCGCAAGATGTACCTCTACTGGGGTGTGCGCAGCCTGCGGGATCTTTACCTGCCGGAACTGCCGCGCCGGTGGGCGCGTGAGCACGAGAACTTCGCGTTCATCCCCGTGCTCTCCGAGCCGAAGCCCGAGGACGAGTGGACGGGCCGGACGGGCCTTGTGCACGAGGCGATACTGGCGGACTTTCCGAACCTTTCAGAGCACCAGATTTATGCCTGCGGCTCGGTGGCCATGGTGCAGACGGCGCACCCGGCTTTCGTGGCGCACGGCATGTCGGAGCACGACTGCTTCTCGGACGCGTTCAAGCTGGCGCCGCATTTGCGCGCCGAGTCGGCCGAGCTGGTGCAACCCGGAGGCAGGCGGTGAACGCGCCCGCGCGCTACGCCGTTCAAGGCTTGCTGTACGCGGCGTTCATCGCGTTCGTGGGTTACTTCGCAAACGCGCCGACCTATGAGCCTCTGGCGCCAGGCTACGCGTTGGTGCGGCTCTCCTTCAGTCACGGCGCCCAGCGCAAGGAGCCGTGCCGCAAACGCACCGCCGAGGAGCTCGCGAAGCTCCCGCCCAACATGCGCGCGCCGCTCGACTGCCCGCGCGAGCGCTCGTCTGTCATCGTCGAGCTGGAGATGGACGGCGAGCTTCTGTATCGCATCGTGGCGCCGCCGACAGGGCTCGCCGGGGATGGCGCGTCAACCGTCTACCGTCGGTTGACCGTGAAGGCCGGTCGTCACCATTTCCGTGCGCGGCTGTCGGACAACGTCAAGGGCGAGTTCAACTATGCTGCGGAGCGCAGCATCGACCTTGGGGCCGGCCGGGCGCTCCTGATCGATTTCAACGCCGGGCAGGGCGGGTTTCTCTTCCGCATGTAGGCCGGCATGGCTCGACGTCGGAGCCGCCCGGGCCGGCTGGTTGAGTCAAGAGATTGCCCAACCCGGTAACATAGCATCCCAGACATGTACGCTAGATCGCTGTTGGCATCGCAGGTAACGGCTGGCGCCCCGGGGGGCGGTGCGGCCGCCGCCGCCCTGAAAGGCGTCGAGCGGGCATTCGACCGCGCGTTCGGCGGCACGGCGAATCCCCTGCGCCACCTCGGCGCCCTGGGCTTTTTCCTCTTCTGGGTCATGGCCGCAACGGGCATTTATCTCTTCGTCTTCTATGACGCAAACGTGGAGGGCGCCTACCACTCCGTGGAGCGCCTGATGCTCAAGCAGCCGTACGCCGGAGGGGTGATTCGCAGCCTGCACCGCTACGCCGCCGACGCCTTCTTGCTCGTTGCCGTTCTGCATCTCGTTCGGGAGCTCGTCCTCGGTCGTTTTCGAGGTTTTCGCTGGTTTTCATGGGTCAGCGGGGTGCCGCTTCTGTGGCTGATGTTCGCCTCCGGCGTGGTCGGCTACTGGCTGGCATGGGATCGCCTGGGTCAGTTCGTGGCCATTGCGACCACGGAGTGGCTCGATTGGCTGCGGATATTCGGCGAGCCGCTCGCACGCAATTTCGTGGCGCCAGAGAGCATCGGCGACCGTCTTTTCACGCTGCTCCTGTTCATCCATATCGGTATTCCCCTCGCGCTGCTGGCCGGGATGTATGTGCATATCCAGCGCATCAGCCATGCCGACGTTTATCCGGCGCGCGCGCTCGCCTGCGGGGTTTTCACTGCGCTGCTGGTGCTGTCCCTGCTGAAACCGGCAGGGGCGCAAGGCCCGGCCGATCTCGCGAGCGCGCCGCAGACGCTGGGCCTCGACTGGTTCTATCTCTTCATTTATCCGGTCATGTACTGGCGCTCCGCCGGGGAGGCATGGGCGCTCGTGATTGTCGTGTCATTGTGCTTCCTGGCTTTGCCGCTCCTTCCCGGACGCGGCCGGGAGCCGATCGCGCAGGTCAGCCTCGCCAACTGCAACGGGTGCGCGCGCTGCTTTGCCGATTGCCCGTTCGGGGCCATCGTGATGGAGTCGCGCGCAGGTGCCGCGCATGGGCGGCCAAACGCGGTCGTCGCTGCGGATTTGTGCGCCGGTTGCGGAGTCTGTGTCGGCGCTTGTCCGTCTGCTACACCGTTTCGTAGTGGCGAAACCCTCGTCACCGGCATTGATCTGCCGCAGCGGCCGATCAACGCCCTGCGCGAGGCGCTCGAGGGCATGCTTGCATCGACTGTCGCGCCGGCGCCACGCCTCGTCGTGTTTGGTTGCGACCGCGGGGTGCGCGCGGAAACCCTCGCCGCGCCCGGCATTTCGGTATTCAGCCTCGCGTGCGTTGCCGTGTTGCCCCCCGCATTCGTCGAGTACGCGCTGCGCAACGGCGCCGATGGGGTGGTGGTTGCGACCTGCGGAGAAGAATGCGAGTACCGCCAGGGTGCGCGCTGGACAGTTGCCCGCCTGACGCGCAGGCGCGAGCCGCGTCTGCGTGCCAACGTGCCGACTGAGCGCCTGCGAATCGTCGCCGCGGGGCGGGGGCAGGAAGCGTTGTTCGGGCGGGCGCTGTCCGAGTTCCACGCCGCCCTGAAGCGGCTGCCGAGCGCGCGGGCCGCGGGGCTGCGGCCGGTTGCCCGGCGATCGGCGCGGAGGGCCGGATGAGCGGCTCGGCGTTGCAGACGCTCGATATCTCCTACGACCTTCCAGTGCCGGAAGGGGCGCGCCGGCGCCTCGCGCTCGGCTGGCTTGCGCTCGGGCTGGGCTCATTGATCGGCGCCGGCATCTTCTCGGTGCTGCTCGTGCTCGCGCGGACGCCTTATCTCCAGCATTGGTTTCCGGTGGCCGACTTCTTTCGCGTGGCGCTCGTCGTGCACGTCGATCTCTCGGTGCTCGTGTGGTTCTTCGCGCTGGGCGGGGTGCTATGGAGCCTGAGCGGGAGCGAGCGCCTGCTGGGTCTGGGATGGGTCGCGTTGATTGTCGCGGCTCTGGGTGCGGTGATCTTCTCCATCGCGCCTTTCGTGCATCCCGGCGCGCCGGTCATGAGCAACTACATTCCGGTGCTCGACGAGCCGGTGTTCCTCGGGGGGCTGATCGTGTTCGGGGAAGGCGTGCTGCTCCTGACGCTGCGCAGCCTGGTGGCAGTGCAACCGGTCGGCGTGAGCCCCGATGGCGCGGCCAGCCTGCGCTTCGGACTCAACGCGGCAGCGGTCTCCTCGGGAGTCGCTCTCCTTGCCTTCGGCTTGTCCCACGCGCAACTGCCGCCGGATCTGGATGCGCGCGGCTACTACGACGTGCTCTTCTGGGGCGGCGGTCATGTCATTCAATTCACGTTCACGCTGCTGATGCTGGTTGCCTGGCTGTGGCTGGCCGGTGCCTGTGGCGCGCGCATTCCCCTGACGCCCCGCATTGCGCTGCTGATGTTCGCAATCGCGCTCGGATCGGTGTTTCTGATCCCGGTCATCTATCTCGCGTATGACGTGGTCTCGGTGGAGCATCGGCGGTTGATGACGTGGCTGATGCAATTCGGCGGCGGGCTGGCCATCCTGCCTGTGTCGCTGGCAGTAATCATCGGCCTCTTGCGCGCGAAAGCAGCGCCAGCAGAGGCGCGGCCCTTGCGCGCGGCCCTGCTGTCTTCTCTGGTGCTCTTTGGCGTCGGTGGAGCGATCGGGTTCATGATCGAGGGGTCGAATGTCAGGATTCCGGCGCACTACCACGGTTGCATCGTCGGGGTGACGCTGGCTCTGATGGGGCTGGTTTACCTGTTGCTGCCCCGACTCGGGGTAGCTGCGCCGTCCGTCAGGCTCGCGACGCTTCAGCCCTATCTTTACGGCGTGGGCCAGCTGATGCACGTGACCGGACTGGTGTGGTCCGGAGGCTATGGCGTGCAGCGCAAAGTCGCGGGCGGCGAGCAGGTCTTGCGCGGCACGGCGGAGATCATGGGCATGGGATTGATGGGAGCGGGCGGCCTGATCGCGGTTGCCGGCGGCCTGCTGTTCGTCGTGGTGGTACTACAGGCGGTGTGGCGAACGCGGCGCGGACGCAGCGGGGGCGGGGGTGGCTGAAACTGCAGCGGGGCAGACTCTGGCGCGCAGCGCGACGTGGGGCGCGGTCCTCGTGTTCATCGTGCTGGTTGCGAGCGCGTTTCTGCGGCTGGCGCAGGCTGCCGAAGCCTGGCCGGACGCGATCGTCATCGTGCGGTTTGCTCATCGCATCGCCGCGGCCGGCGTGGGATTTCTGGTGCTGGTCATCGCGCTCGTGTGCTGGAGCGTGCGAAGGCGGCAGACTGGAGAAGCAATGGCGGCCGCCGGTCTCGTCGTTCTCACGATTTTTCTGTCCGTGCTCGGCCGCGCGACGCCGGGCAGCGAGTTGCCCGCAGTGACGCTGGGCAATCTGCTGGGCGGCATGGCGATGTTGGGTCTGTTGTGGTGGTTGCGCCTCGCTGCGCGGAATAGTCGCTTGCCGCCGGCTGTCGCGGTACCAGACGCGTCCGTGTTCGGCTGGGTCGGGCTTACGCTGCTGGTGATTCAGCTGGCGCTGGGCGCGCTGGTCAGCGCCAGCCATTCCGCGGCGAGCTGCACGACGTTCCCCGACTGCCACGGCTTCTGGTGGCCCTCCGATATGCCGCTCGCCGCGCTGGATCCCCGTCAGATATTCGAGCCGCTGCCGGGTGCCGCTCCCGGTGCGGAAATGCAGCGCCAGGCGCTGCACATGCTGCACCGATTCGGCGCGGTGGTGGTGCTGGCGTACTGGTCCTTTCTGGCTTTCGGCCTGCGCGCGCGCAGGCCGGCGACTGCACGAGCCAGCGCGCTGGTGACGCTGATGCTGATCGCAGAGGTCGTGCTGGGATTCGCCGTGGTGGGCGCCGGAGCGATTCTGGCGGCGGTTGCCCACAACGCCTGGGCGGCACTGACGCTGCTGACGGCCGTTCGCGCGGCGTCTCAGTCGAGACTGGCTGAGGAGGCGAGTGTGTCAGCCGCGTGCCAGACCGTTACTTCGAAGTGACCCGCGGGATCGAAGCGGCAGCGGTAATCAAACCCGTTCGCCTTGAGGGTTCTGAACAGCGGGCGCGGTTCGCAGGGCACCAGCATGACCACTTTCGACCCGCGCGGGAGTTCTTCGAGCGTCTCGAGCATGCGCTCGAACGGCTGGGGCGGCTCCCACCCCCGCGCATCGATGCTGCGAAACAGCTCAAGTGTCTTCCGCTCGACGCTTTCACCCATGGTGGCCCGCCTGCTGCAAAGACTGCCCGGCCGGGTTTCGGAATTTTTACCTGCCCGCCGGGTCCGGCATGCCGCGGTAAGGATAGGCAGGCCGTCTCAGTGCTGCCTTGATACCCATCAAGAAATGGAAAAAGAAGGTCCGGCTTGTCGCAGTCAGCGCTGTGCGCGGACGTCGCTCCAAGGCTCGAGCATGAGGTGGAATACCGAAGAGTCGACTGCCACGCGCGTGCGCAGCGGCTCGGCCACGGAAATGTAAATACGGTCGCCATAGCGTGTCAGCCGGGCGAGCATGCGTTGCAGGTGGCGCAGTTGTTGTTGTTGCGCTTCCTCGACAATCAGCGTCACGCGCGCCTGGGTTCGCCGCAGCAGCCGGGGCAGCCTGCGCGCAAAGCGCGAGAAGAACGCGCGCCCGAGCGCTCCCTTCAACCGGATTTGCAGGTGCGGCGCGAGACCTTGCTCGAGGTTCAGCTCAACCGCGGCGCCGGCGCGCGCCAGTTGCCGTCCGACGGCGCGCTGCAATGCGATAAACCAACGCATGGCCGCGGCACTGTCGGTGGCCGGCGCCCCCCGGAAATGCCGCTCGACGAAGTCCCGCATCGACAGCGCCGCGATCCAGTCCATGATCGCGAGCGGGATCTTGGCGGGCGCCGTCCACGGCAGGCTGCGCGCGAACTGAAGAACGCGCGAAATGCCTCCAGGCAGAAGCCCCCTCACGAGAAGACGGGCAAGGATCGAGATGCGCTCAGCGGGCGTGTAAACGCCGCGATAAACCGGCATGCGCATATGGCGCGCCTTGTTTTGCACGCGCCGCGCGATGCCGCTGTCGGAGAGCAGGCGCCAATAGAGTTTCTGGTAGCCGCCAATCATCTCTTCGTAGCCCATCCGCTTCGGCACGACATTGGTCGCCAGCTGCGTGTTATCGCTCGCATCGGCTTCGCCGAGCAGCCGTCCCTCTTTGCGCAGCCGCTCGTGGAGCGGCGTTCTGGGAAGCGCGGTGAGCAGCCCGATCATCGCGACCTGGATTCCCGAGCTCGAAATAAAGCGATGCTGCTGCTCGAAGGTTGCCGGGGTGTCGTTGTCGAAACCGACGATGAACCCCGCCAGGACGTCGATGCCATGCTCAAAGATGCGACGGATCGAGGTCAGCGCATCCTCGCGGACGTTCTGTGTTTTTCGCGCTTCCCTGAGGGTCTGTTCGTCAGTTGACTCGATGCCGATGAATACCCACTCGAAGCTGGCCCTGCGCATGAGCTGCAGCAGCTCGGTGTCCTGCGCGAGATTGAGAGAGGCTTCCGTCCCGAAATTGAAGCGGTAGTCGTGACGGTTCTGGTAGTCCTCGAGAAAACGCAGGAGCTCTTTTGCGACTGCTTTGTTTCCGATCAGATTGTCGTCCACGAAAAACACGTTGTGCACCTTGAGCGCCCGCAGCGCATCGAGCTCGCGCTCGACCTGCCGCAACGTCTTCCAGCGCGGCCGGCGCCCGAACATCACGATGATGTCGCAAAACTCGCAGCGGAACGGGCAGCCGCGCGAGAACTGCAGCGTCGCCGTGGTGTAGTCGCGCAGCTTCAGGAGATCAAAGCGCGGAACCGGGGAGTCGGCTAGCGCGACCGTGCCGGTTTCGCGATAGAGCGGGCGGGGCCGGCCGGCCGTGAAGTCGCGGCAGAACGCTTTCCAGATGTACTCCGCCTCGCCCGATACGACGGTGTCGGCAAGGGCCGCATAGCGCTCCGGACAAAGCGACGCATAGCTCCCGCCCGCGACGGTGTGGTAGCCCTGCCTGCGAAAATGGCGCAATAGCTCGGCCTGGCGGCGATGCTGCGCGCCCATTCCGCACACCCCGACGATGTCGGCATCAGGCCTCAGCGGAACGGGCTCGATGTTTTCATCGACGATTCGGACCTCCCAGTCCGGCGGGCACAGTGCCGCCAGCGTGGCGAGACCGAGCGGCGGGTTGACCGCGCGCTTGCCCGAAAGCACCTCGCGCAGCGCCCAGCGGAAGCTCCAGAAGCTTTCGTTAAAGCGGGGGTTGACCAGCAGTAGCCGGACTGTCACGTGTTATGGCGTTGCATCGATGCGAGCATGACCGGATCAAGGCGCTGTGATTCGCTGGGCAGACATTCCGAAATCGAAGCGGCCCGATCCAGCAGCTCCGGCGCAAACCATGCCAGGCGGCGATGGAGCTTCACCACTTCCCCCACGATCAGCAGCACGGGAGATTTGAGGCCCACGGCAGCCACGAGGTCCGGCAGGGTGTCGAGGGTGCCGGTAACCACGCGCTGGTCCTGGGTGGTGCCCGATTGCACCGCCGCCGCTGGCGTCGCCGCCGGCATGCCGTGCCTGACCAGCTGGCGGCAGATGACCTGGAGCCCGCCAAGGCCCATGTAGATTACGGCGGTCTGATGCGGCCGCGCGAGCGCTTCCCAGTCGAGGTTTACCGTGCCGTCCTTCAGGTGCCCGGTCGCGAAAATGCAGGATTGCGCATGCTCGCGGTGGGTTAACGGAATGCCCGCGTAGCTGGCAACGCCGTTTGCCGCCGTGATGCCCGGCACCACCTCGTAGGGTATGCCGCAGCTCGCGAGCGCTTCGATCTCCTCTCCCCCGCGCCCGAAAAAGAACGGATCACCGCCTTTCAGTCGCGCGACGCATTTACCCGCGAGCGCGAGGCTGACCAGCAGCTGGTTGATCTCCGCCTGCGGCATCGAATGACGGCTGCAGCGTTTGCCGGCATAGACGCGTTCGGCGCCGGACGCGGCGAGCTCAAGAATGCCATCGCCAATCAGGTTGTCGTAGACCACGACGTCGGCCTGCTGCAGCCGGCGCAGCGCGCGCAACGTCAGCAGCTCGGGGTCACCGGGCCCCGCGCCGATCAGGTAAACGGTGCCCGCGCGGCCATGATCCGGGCGTGAACAGGCGGTACCCTCGCCTTGCACGAATTGCCTCCTTGCGCGGGGTTTCGGCAGATTGACTTCCGGGCGAGTTTAGGGGACGACGACGGCTCGTAACCTTGATCCATATCAATGATGCGGTCGCGCAGGGGGGAAGATACTGCGTGGCGACAATCCGCACGTCCCCTATTTCATTTCGAAGACCGGGAGTTAGACATGACCACGATCCGTCCAGGCCTCTCAGCGACGGCCATTTCCGTGATGAGCGCAGCATTGCTGGCAGCGGGTTTCGCATTTGCGCAGGACAAGCCCAAGGCGCAGCCTAAAGCGCCGCCCGGCGTCATTGAAGAGGAGGTGCGCTATCAGGCGGGCGGTTCGCCCCTCGCCGGCGCCGATATGCACCACGACGTCAATCCCAAGGCGCCGAAGATGACGAAGGAAGAGTTTGACCGCTCGCGCCAGATCTACTTCGAGCGCTGCGCTGGCTGTCACGGCGTGCTGCGCAAAGGCGCGACCGGGAAGCCGTTGACGCCCGACATCACGATCCCGCGGGGCACGGATTACCTCAAAGTTTTTATTAACTTCGGCTCCCCGGCCGGCATGCCGAACTGGGGCACGTCCGGCGAGATGACCGAAAAAGAAGTCGACATGATGGCGCGGTACGTGCAGCAGACGCCGCCGACCCCGCCCGAATTCGGCATGGCCGACATGAAGAAATCGTGGAAATTGATGGTGCCGCCGGAGAAGCGTCCGAAGAAGAAGATGAACAAGTACAACATCGATAACATCTTCTCCACCACGCTGCGCGATTCGGGCGAGGTGGCGCTGATCGACGGCGACACCAAGAAGATCATCAACATCGTCAAGACCGGCTACGCGGTGCATATCTCGCGCCTTTCGTACTCCGGACGCTATCTTTACGTCATCGGCCGTGACGCAAAAGTCAACCTGATCGACCTGTGGATGGAGAAGCCCGACAATGTGGCCGAGATCAAGATTGGTCTCGAAGCGCGCTCGGTTGACACCTCGAAATACAAGGGGTTCGAGGACAAGTATGCGATCGCCGGGTCGTACTGGCCGCCGCAGTACGTCCTGATGAAGGGCGACTCGCTCGAGCCGCTCAAGATCGTCGCGACACGGGGCATGACGGTGGATACGCAAGAATATCACCCCGAGCCGCGCGTCGCCTCGATCGTATCCTCGCATTTCCATCCCGAATTCGTGGTGAACGTCAAGGAGACCGGCCAGACGCTGATGGTGAACTATTCGGACATCAACAACCTGAAAGTCACCTCAATCGGCACCGCGCGCTTCCTGCACGACGGCGGTTGGGACTCGACCAAGCGTTACTTCCTGGTTGCTGCGAACCAGTCCCACAAGATCGCGGTGGTGGATGCCAAGGACAACAAGCTCGTCAAGCTGATCGACGTGGGCAAGATCCCGCATCCGGGGCGCGGCGCCAATTTCAAGGATCCGAAGCACGGGCGGGTCTGGGCGACCGGCCACCTCGGCGACGAAACGATCGCAGTCATTGGCACCGATCCCTCCAACAAGAAGAGCGCGTGGAAGGTCGTTCGCACGCTTAAGGGGCAGGGCGGGGGCAATCTCTTCATCAAGACACACCCGAAGTCCAGTAACCTGTACGTCGACACCCCGCTCAATCCGGATCCGAAGATCAGCCAGAGCGTGGCCGTATTCGATATAAAGAACCTCGACAAGCCTTTCAAGGTCTTGCCGATCGCCGAGTGGTCGGGAATCAAGGACGGCCCGCGGCGGGTGGTCCAGCCCGAGTACAACAAGGCCGGTGACGAAGTCTGGTTCGCGGTGTGGAATGGCAAGGAGCAGGAATCGGCGATCGTCATCGTCGATGACAAGACGCTCAAGCTGAAGCACGTCATCAAGGACAAACGCCTGATCACCCCGACCGGCAAGTTCAATGTTTATAATACGCAGCACGACGTCTACTGATAAAGGAGCTGCAATGCGCGGTCGTATCCTGTTCGTAACCCTCCTGGCTACTGCCGGCATCTGCGCGATGCCGGCGGCGCAAGCCAGCGAGGCCCTGCTCAAGAAGTACAACTGCACGGCCTGCCATGCGATCGACAAGAAGCTGGTCGGTCCGTCCTACAAGGATGTGGCAAAGAAGTACAAGGGCCAGAAGGATGCCGCCGACATGCTCGCCCAGAAGATAAAGAAGGGCGGGAAGGGCGTGTGGGGACCGGTGCCGATGCCGCCCAATCCCGCGGTATCCGATGCCGACCTCAAAAAGATGGTGAGCTTTATCCTGGCGCTATAGCGGTGCCGCGGGGATGGGCTGGCGCACATTCCCGCTCATCGACGGCGGAGGATCTCATTTACCAGCGCGCGGCGGACCCCGCCGCGCGCGTTTGTTTCCGGGGCCCGCGCGACCGATCCGCAAGGGTGAACTTGGGCGCTGGCCACGTCTGGGCGACGCAAAAAGTGGTGATTGCAGATGCCGGGATTTTGCCGTTTGCCGGCGCCGACGCGGCACGTGCCGCATGAAATGCCACAGGGCGCATGAGGAACGACGCGGGGGGATTGTTGATCCAAATCAACACCTCCAGGGCTTGGCTCCCGCATGTTCTGTGCATGTCTTCATTCCATCGAGCGCTGTGGCTGGTGAGCGCCCTCTTATTCGCCGCGAGCCTTGCCGCAGCGCAAACCGTTGGCGCCGCGCGGCAGAAAGAGCTGGTCCGTCTCGTGCGCCAGGACTGCGGTTCCTGTCACGGCATGACGCTCAATGGCGGGCTTGGGCCGCCGCTTACGCCGCAGGCACTGAAGCAGAAGCCGGCCGAGGGCCTGAAGGCCACGATTCTCGGCGGGCGTCCGGGCACGCCGATGCCGCCATGGGGCGCGTTCATGACCGAGGCGGAAGCCGACTGGATCGTAAACGAATTGCTCAAAGGATTTCCCAATGAGCGCTAGATCCGCGGCGCTGGCAGCGATAACCCTGACGGCCCTTGCCGGTTGCGTGCAGACCGAGCTGCGCGGCACGGGCGATCTTGGCGTCATCATCGAACGCGCGGCGGGGCGCGTGCAGATCGTGGACACCACCCGGGAGACCAAGCTGGGCGCCGTCGAGGGGCTGGGCGACCTGTCGCATGCGTCGGTCGTGTTTTCGAGGGATGGACGCTATGCCTACGTCTTCGGGCGCGATGGCGGCCTCACCAAAGTGGATCTCCTGCGCATGCGCATCGATGTGCGCGTGGTTCAATCCGGCAACAGCATCGGTGGGGCCATTTCGCAGGACGGCAGGCTTATCGCCGCCGCGAACTACACGCCCGGCGGCGTGCGCGTTTTCGACGCTGAAACGCTGGAATTGCTCGCCGACATCCCGGCTGCTTACGGGGACGGCAGCCAGCGCGCCAAAGTGGTCGGCCTGGAGGATTCGGCTGGCAACCAGTTTGCCTTCAGCTTGTTCGAGGCCGGGCAGATCTGGGTGGCCGACCTGTCGGAGCCGCGGGTGCCGAAGTTGACCAAGTTCAAGGACGTCGGGCGGCAGCCCTACGACGCATTGGTTACACCCGACGGGCGCTATTATCTTGCGGGTCTTTTCGGCGAGGACGGTGTGGCCATGCTCGATCTCTGGCATCCCGAGCGCGGCGTGAAGCGCGTGCTTGCCGGCTATGGCAGGGGCGAGCAGCCGCTCCCCGTCTACAAGATGCCGCATCTGGAAGGCTGGGCGATGGCTGGCAGCCTGGCTTTCCTGCCCGCGGTCGGACGCCACGAGGTGCTGGTTGTCGATACTGCAACGTGGCGGGAGGCTGGGCGGATCAAAGTTGCCGGCCAGCCGGTATTTGTCATGGCGCGGCCCGATGGGCGCCAGGTCTGGGTCAACTTCGCGTTTCCGGAAAATGAGAAGGTCCAGGTGATCGACGTCGAGACGCAAACAATTGTGAAGACGCTCGTGCCTGGCAAAGCGGTGCTGCACATGGAATTCACGCCACGCGGCGAGGCGGTCTGGATCTCGGCACGCGACGACAGCCGTGTCTTGGTCTACGACACGGCGACGCTCGAGCTCCGCTCGCTGCTCCTGGTCGACAACCCGAGTGGGATCTTCTTTACCTCGCGCGCTTTCCGCATGGGGCTGTGACATGAACGGGCTCGAGTTGCGGCTGCTGAACGATTTTCAGCGTGCCTTCCCGCTGTGTCCGGAGCCGTTTGCCGAAATCGCGCGTCACTGCGACATAGAACCAGCGGAAGTCATCCAGGCGTACAGGAAACTTGCGGCAGAAGGGGCCGTGAGCCGCATTGGCGCGGTGTTCGTGCCCAACTGCATCGGGTCGAGCACGCTCGCTGCCTTGCAGGTGCCGGGAGACCGGCTGTCGGAAGTTGCGCGACTTGTCAGCGCGCATCCCGAGGTCAACCACAATTACGAGCGCGAGCACGAGTGGAATCTCTGGTTTGTCGCGACTGCGCCGGACAGTGAGCGGCTGGCCGCCGTGCTGGCGGAAATCGAGCATGAGTGCGGCTTGCCGGTCCTGTCATTGCCTCTCGAGGAGGACTTTCACATCGATCTCGGCTTTGATCTGCGCGACGGCACGGTGCCTGTGCGCGGGTCGCGGGCCGTGGCCGGGCCGCTCGTTTTGGGGGCGGCAGAGGCCGAGCTCGTGGCCGCGCTGCAGCCGGGAATTACCATCACCGAGAGGCCTTACGCGGAACTCGGGCGTCGCGCGGGCATGACCGAATCCGGGGCAATTGCCCAGCTGCAGCGCTGGCTCGAGGCCGGCGTCATCCGGCGTTTTGGCGTCGTGGTCCGACATCATGAGCTCGGCTTCGGTGCCAACGCGATGGTGGTGTTCGATGTCCCGGACGCAATGGTTGAACAGGCGGGGCGCCGCCTTGCCGCGGAGCGGGAAGTCACGCTGTGCTACCGGCGGCCACGCGCGCTGCCAAGATGGCCCTACAACCTGTTTTGCATGATCCACGGCCGCAGCCGCGAAACGGTTCTTGCGCAGCTCGCGGCGCTGTGCGAGCGCTGCGGGCTTGGGGATTTTCCAAGGGAGGTGCTGTTCAGCTGCCGCCGCTTCAAGCAGCGCGGTGCCCGGTACGTGACGGAGGCGGCTCATGGATGAGCTCGACCGCGCTGTCATCAACGCGCTGCAGGGCGATTTTCCGGTGAGCGAGCGGCCGTTCCTCGATGCGGCGGCGCGGCTCGGCATCAGCGAGCACGAGCTGATCGAGCGCATCCGGCGGCTGCTCGACCAGCGCGTGTTGACGCGCTTCGGGCCGTTGTGGCAGGTCGAGCGCCTGGGGGGCGCATATGCACTCGCCGCCATGAAAGTTCCGCAAGCTGAGTTCGAGCGGGTGGCGGAGAAAGTGAACGCGTTACCCGAGGTGGCGCATAACTATGAGCGCGAGCATGCCTTCAATATGTGGTTCGTGCTGGCTACAGAAACGCCGGAGGGGCTCGAAGACGCGGCCGCCCGCATCGAGCGGGAGACCGGCCATCGTGTCTACCTCATGCCCAAGGCCGAGGAATACTTCGTCGGCCTGACGCTTGCCGCATGAACGTGCCCGCCGAGCCCTTCGCTCCGGACGCCGTGGACCGGCGCATCGTCGTCGCGACACAGGCCGGACTGCCGCTGGTGCCACGTCCCTACGAAGCCGTGGCCGAGCAGGTCGGAGTCTCGGCCGAGGAGGTCATGTCCCGTATGCGCAGAATGCTGGCCGCGGGTGCCATCCGCCGGGTCGGTGTCGTGCCGAATCACTACGCGCTTGGCTACCGCTCCAACGGGATGAGCGTGTGGGACGTGCCGGATGATCGGGCAGATGAGCTCGGTCGCCGCATTGGGGCGCTGCCGTTCGTGACCCACTGCTACCTGCGCGTCCGGCACCTGCCGGAGTGGCCTTATAACCTCTTTGCCATGGTGCATGGCAGGAGTCGTGCCGACGTCGAGGCCAAGGTGCGGGAAATCGCGGCACTCGCCGGCACCGCCGATCGCGGCCACGAGGTGCTATACAGCACGCGGATTTTGAAGAAAACCGGCCTGCGCCTCGCCAACCGTGACCAGTGACCGGAAACAACCATTTGAAACCGCAGGTAAACGCAGATAAACACAGATATGAGATCAGACGCATTTTCATCCATGTCGGGAACGCAGTTTACGTTTCACGGTGATCAAAATCGGCGTTCATCGGCGTTTATCTGCGGCTTGAATCCGACTTGCGACTCACGAGTTGCGATTTACGAATCGGTATTGGCGTTCATCGGCGGCTAGAAAATCATGTTTCGCGTGACGCAATTCATGCAGGAGCTGCGCGACCCGACCCCCCTCGGGCCGAAGCGCGTTGCGCCCGGACCGGTCGTGATCTGGAACCTGATCCGGCGCTGCAACCTTACTTGCCAGCACTGCTATTCGATTTCGGCGGACCGGGATTTTCCCGGCGAGCTTTCGACTGCCGAAATTCATGCCGTCATGGAAGACCTGAAGCGCTTCGGCGTGCCGGTGCTGATCCTTTCCGGCGGCGAGCCGCTGTTGCGGCCGGATATCTTCGACCTTGCCCGGCACGCGAAAGCAATGGGCTTTTACGTCGGTTTGTCATCGAATGGAACGCTGATCGGACCGGAGAACATCGACCGTATTGCCGCCATTGGCTTTGATTATGTCGGCGTAAGTCTCGACGGCATTCAGGAGACGCACGACCGCTTTCGCCGCAAGCAGGGGGCGTTCGATGCTTCGCTTGCGGGGATCCGGTTTTGCCGCAAGGCCGGCATCAAGGTCGGCGTCCGGTTCACGGTTACGCAAGACAACGCGCACGACTTGCCGGGACTGCTCCAACTGGTGGATCACGAGGGCATCGACAAGTTCTACCTGTCCCATCTCAATTACGCGGGCCGCGGCAACGTAAACCGCAAGCACGATGCCATGCTGGCGACCTCGCGCCGGGTCATGGACGTGATCTTCGGCGCGTGCTGGGACCATCTCGAACGAGGCACGCCGAAGGAGTTCGTGACGGGAAATAACGACGCCGACGGGGTTTATCTGCTGCATTGGGCGAGGGCGCGTTTTCCGGAGAAGGAAGGACACCTGCGCGCGAAGCTCGCGCAGTGGGGCGGTAACTCGTCCGGCGTGAACGTTGCCAACATCGACAACGTCGGCAACGTCCACCCCGACACGATGTGGTGGCACTACTCCCTTGGCAATGTACGGGAGCGGCCGTTCTCGGAGATCTGGAAGGACACGAGCGATCCCCTGATGGCGGGGCTGAAGGCGAGTCCCCGGCGGATAAAGGGCCGGTGCGGCGAATGCGCGTATTTTGATATCTGTGGCGGCAATACGCGCGTGCGCGCCCAGCAGCTGACGGGTGATCCCTGGGAAGAGGATCCCGCGTGCTATCTGACCGATGAGGAAATCGGACTTGCGCAGTCGCGTGATCGGATCGCGGTGACGCCCTACAGCCGCGCCCGCACGAGTGTCTAGTAGTGCAAAAACCCGATTTAGCCGCAGATAAACGCAGATACACGCAGATGTGTTTATCCAAGAATAGAACCCCGCGCCCCGTATATTTAGCCGCCGATGCACGCCGATAAACGCCGATTCTCTTGTACAAAAACCGCTCTGCCTTCTGAATTTGAGATTCACTGCAGATAAACGCCGATACACGCGCATCAATTCCGTAAATTGTGAAGCGTGAATCGGATTTCAACTACAGCTAAAAGCTGATGCGCGCAGACATGACGGAAAATCGAAACTGCTTGTATCCGTACCGGAATCTCGTTTCACGTTTCACGTTTTACGTTTCACGGACGTTAATATCTGCGTTCATCTGCGGCTTCAAGACTTGCGTTATCAGCGTGTTGCTTGTCATATGCGCCGCGGCCGCGGCGGAGGAGACGGGCGAGAAGGTCTATGCGCAGCATTGCGCTGCCTGCCACGGCGGTGACCGGCGCGCTGCTGCCCCAGAATCTCGAGCGCCTGCGCCGGCCCCTGGCGCTGGCGGTCATCCAAAAAGGGCGGGTTGCCACGCAAATGCCTGGCTTTGCGGACAAGCTTCCGGACGAGGCGCTGCGGGCGGTTGCGGATTACATCTACTCGCCGCCGCCAAAGCTGCCGGAATGGGGTATGGCGGAGATCGAAGGCTCGAGAGTCGTGCACAACGACGCCGCACAACTCCCGGCCAGGCCCGTGTTCAAGGCCGATCCGCTGAACATATTTGTGGTGGTCGAGACGGGCGACCACCATGTCACGATCCTCGACGGCGACCGCTTCGAGCGCCTGGCGCGGTTTCCATCGCGCTTCGCGCTGCACGGCGGCCCCAAGTTTTCGCCTGACGGGCGCTTCGTCTACTTCGCCTCGCGAGACGGATGGGTGAGCAAGTACGATATCTGGAACCTGAAGATGATCGCCGAGGTGCGAGCGGGCATCAACACGCGCAATCTCGCGGCCTCGAGCGACGGGCGCTTCATCATGGTAGGCAACTACCTCCCGCATACGCTGGTCGCGTTGAACGCGCACGACTTGAGGCCCATTCGCGTGCTCGCGGTCAAGGATGACAAGGGCCGCACGTCGCGTGTTTCCGCGGTGTACGACGCGCGTCCGCGCAAGTCGTTTGTTGCGGCGCTGAAGGACATCAAGGAGGTGTGGGAGCTCACGTACGACGAGCATGCGCCGCCCGTCTACCAGGGACTCGTGCACGACTTCCGTCTGGGCGAGGGCGTTCCCGTCAAGGGGCCGTTCCCGCCGCGACGAATCGTTCTCGACGACTATCTCGACGATTTCTTTTTCATCCCGGATTACTCGGCACTCGTCGGTGCCGCGCGCGACGGCGTCAAGGGCCAGGTCGTGAATCTGAACGTGCGGCGCCGAATCGCTACCGTCGATCTTCCGGGGCTGCCGCACCTCGGGTCGGGGATCAGCTGGTCCTATCAGGGGCGGACCGTGCTGGCGACGCCCAATCTCAGGGAGGCGGTGGTGAGCGTGATCGACCTGAAGGACTGGAAAATCATCCGCCAGATCCCGACGCTCGGCCCCGGTTTCTTCATGCGCAGCCACGAGAAGACGCCTTATGCCTGGGTGGACGCTTTCAACAGCAAGCACCGCGATACGATGCAGCTGATTGACAAGAGGACGCTGGAGGTTGCACACCGAATCACGCCTGAACCGGGAAAAACGGCAGCGCATGTCGAGTTTTCGCGCGACGGCCGCTACGCGCTGGTCAGTATCTGGGACATGGATGGCGCTCTTGTGGTGTACGATTCCCGGACGCTCAAGGAGGTCAAGCGCATCCCGATGAAGCGGCCTTCAGGCAAGTACAACGTCCATAACAAGATCACGCTGTCGGCCGGCACCAGCCACTGAGCCTGGACAGGGCGTGCGACGGTCTTGCGAGGCAAACCCGGGCTTGGGCAGGGATCCCGAAGGTCGGCGCTACGAGCGGGCGATCGCGCGAATCGATTCCACCCACGCCGAGGATCCCAACCGCGACGTCGTCGACGGCGCTGCCCAGCCGAGGGAGCTCGTCTACGCGCGGCGTATGACCGATATGCTCGACCGGTTCGCGCCGGGCGCCCCCGAGCCGGTCAGGCTCGCGGTGCGCTGCCAGCACATCCGTCGCTGGGAGATTCCGCGAGCAAGTTACCCGGCGACACCGGCCGGCTACAAGGAATGGCGGGCGCGGCTCCTGGTGCTGCATGCCGAGGCCGCTTCCGGGATCCTGCGCGAGGCCGGCTACGAGGAGAGCGTGGTGAGCCGGGTCTCGAAATTACTGCGGAAGGAAGGCATCAAGCGGGATGAAGAAGTGCAACTTCTAGAGGACGTGGCCGCCCTGGTTTTTCTGGAGCACTACCTTTCCGAGTTCGCGCGCCAGCATGAGGGCTACAGCGAGGCAAAGCTGCTCGACATACTGAGCAAGACGCTGCGCAAGATGTCGCCCGGGGGGCGCCGCGCCGCGGCAGACCTCATCAACCCGCCGCCCGAGGTGGCCTCTCTGTTAACAAGAGCCGTCAATCGTGAATCGTAAGTCGTAAGACGGAATTTAGCCGCAAATAAACGCAGATATTAACGTCCGTGAAACGTGAAACGCAAAAGGTGAAACGAGTTTCAAATACGTATGACAGCGGGGACGACTCTCGGTTATACCTGCGTTTATCTGCGGCTAGATAACGGTTTGCGTTTTACGAACACCGATATCGGCGTGTATCGGCGTTCATCGGCGGCCAAATTACGTTTCACGATTCACGAACTCAGCCTTCGTAGCGACGCAGCGCTTCCGGGTCGAGGATCCGGATGCTGCGTCCCTCAACCCGGACCAGACCGGCCTCGGTAAGGTCATGAAGAATCCGGGAAAAGTGCTCGGGCGTGAGGTTCAGGCGGGAAGCGAGGATGCTCTTGCTCGTGGGGAGTGAAATTTCCACGGGTGCGCTTTCGGACTCCCCCTCGGGCATGCCTCTGAGAAGGTAGCCCAGCACGCGCTGCGTGCCGGAATGCAAGGTGTAGGCCTCGAGGTCTGTCACCAGGCTGTGCAGGCGGCTGCTCAGTCCACCGATCATTTTTCGCGCGAATCTCGGATCGCGCTCGATCTCTTCAAAGACGACAGTCTTGGCGACATGCACCAACAGCGAGTCGGCGAGCGCCTGCGCATACACGGGATACGGCCTTTCCATGAACATGACCGCCTCGCCAAACGTGTGGTTCGGACCCAACAACTCGACGACCTTCTCGCCGCCATTGGGCGCAGTAAATGCAAGCTTGATCTGGCCGAACACGATGGTGTGGAAGCCCTCGACCCGGTCGCCCTTCCGGAAAAGCGTCTCGCCGCGGGCGGCATGGAACACGCGCGCGCCGGCGGCCATCCGCTCGATCTCGGACGGACCCAGCTCCCGAAACAGCGGCAGATTGGCGAGAAACGATTCGATTTTAAGCTGCGGATTTGACACAATGCCTGCCGGTTAGCGCCGGCGACTCCTCGACATGAAAGGCCGTATTATGAGGGGGAATCGGGGTTTTCTACGAGTCGCCGCCGAGGCGGCGGTCCTGGAAGAAGAATCCCCACCATTTTGCTGCTATATGTAGTACTTAGATCGGGGGCTGTGCGCCAGCGATCAATCGCGTCTCGCAAAAAAACCGAGGCTTCCGCATCCTCGGTAAACAGGCTGGCGCGCGCTTGGGCTCGAGCTTATGGATTATACGGTCATCAAGTACCTCCATGTGAGCTGTGCCGCCCTGTCTTATGCCGGTTTCTTTACGCGCGGCGTGCTGATGCTCCGTGCGGCGCCGCTGCTGGAGGCGCGCTGGGTGCGCGTCGTGCCGCACGTCGTTGACACTGTGTTGCTTGCCAGCGCGATCGCGCTGGCCGCGATGTCGCGCCAGTATCCTCTGCTCGAGCCCTGGCTCACCGCGAAACTCGTTGCGCTTGTTGTCTACATAGGCTTGGGCATGATGGCACTGCGCCGCGGTAGAACGAGGCGCGGACGCGTCGTTGCCTGGATCGTGGCCCAATTCGTGTTCATCTATATCGTTGCTGTGGCGTTGACCCGCAGCCCCGTTCTCTCGCCGGCATAGTGGTTCCTTCGCCGTTGGATCCGCGCCGGGATACTGGAAAAATATCCGAGCGCGCTTGATTCGAGTCAATTGGCGAGTCCGTGCGGCCTGTCAGGATGCGAGTCCGCGACGAGATGGTTGCCGATTGCGTTGTCCTCGCGTTACTCAGGGCTATTTCGCGTGACTTTTGTCACAGATTTCGTCCGCCGGATGCTGTCGCGCGCCAATGTCGCCAATAGGCGACGGATTTTGTGAAACCTTTCATGTTGACGAGAGCGACATTTGACCTATGATTTGCCCGATGAGTACGGCACGCGACGTTCTTCCGGATTTTTCCCGTCCGCTCGAGGTGCTGCGCGCAACGCATGCGCGCATTCGGCGTCAGTGCGATGCGCTGGGCGATCTTATCCCCAGCCTCAAGAAACGGGGTTATGACAACGACGCGCGCGCGAGTATGGCGCAGGTCATTCGCGAGCTTGACGCAGTCAGCCATTGCCACGAAGAAGACGAGGAGCAGGATCTTCTGCCCCGCATGATGGCCGCGGCGACGCGGGGGCGTGGCTCATCTCTGACACGGATGGTGACGGACATTACCACCGAGCATCGGCTGATGCAGCGGGCATGGACCAATTTGCGCGCGGAACTGCAGGCACTTGCAGCAGGGGATCGTTCCGCGCTCGACCCGCTGGCGATCGACCGGTTCATCAAGCTCTACCGGACCCACATCCTCATGGAGGAGGCGTCGGTTTATCCGCTTGCAGAAATGCTGCTCTCGCACGAGGATCTCGAGGCAATGGGCACCCAGATGGCCCATCGCCGCAGCGTCCGCCTCAAGTGATCGGGATGCGCGCAGGCGCTCGCGCGCTCTAGACGCTGGCCGCTCAGGCCAGGGAAACCCTGCTTTAGCCCTGCCGTTCGCTATTTATGGGTCGCAATGCGGCCCGTACGCCGTGCCGACTTGATCCGCATCAAACTGGAGCTCCTCACCCCGGCATAGCATGAAGCCAGGTGGGAAGGCGGCCATGAGCTTCAACATCGGAAAAGGCGATGCGCTGCTGATCGTCGATGTGCAGCGCGATTTCCTGCCGGGCGGAAAGCTGGCCGTTCCCCAGGGCGACGCGGTGGTTCCCGTGCTCAACCGCTATCTCGAGCTTGCGCACGAGAAGGCATTGCTGGTCATCGCAAGTCGCGACTGGCATCCGCCAAAACATTGCTCCTTTCGCGACCAGGGCGGCAGCTGGCCGGAGCACTGCGTGCGTGATACGCCGGGCGCCGCCTTTGCGGCAGACCTGGCCCTGCCGGCTGGAACCGAGGTGGTGAGCAAGGCGACGCGCGAGGAAGCGGAGCAGTACTCGGACTTTGACGGGACCGGTCTCGCGGACCGGCTGCGCGCACGGGGGATCAAGCGCCTGCTCATTGGCGGCCTTGCCACCGATTACTGCATATTGCATACCGTCCGAGACGCCCTCAAAGCCGGTTTCGCGGTCCTGCTGCTCAGGGACGCGATCCGCGCGGTGAACGTGAAGCCGGGCGACGGGGCGTGCGCCGAGGAAGAGATGCGCCGCGCGGGCGCGGTTCCAGTCACCTACGACGAGCTTGCGTGATGGACCCGCTGCATTCGCCGCTCCTGACCGATCTCTACCAGCTCACCATGCTGCATACGTACTATCGCCAGCGCATGGAAGCGACCGCGGTCTTCGAGTTCTTCGTCCGCAAGCTGCCTGAGCACCGCAACTTCATGATGGCGGCCGGCCTCGAGCAAGCCCTCGATTTTCTGGAGCAGGCGCGCTTCGGGCCAGAGGAGCTCGAGTGGATCGCGCGCAGCGGGCTTTTTACGCCGGAATTCCCGAAGCACCTCGAGCAATGGCGCTTCAGCGGCGACGTGCATGCCATGCCCGAGGGCACGATCTTCTTTCCCGACGAGCCAATCCTGCGCGTGACGGCGTCCATGCCGCAGGCGCAGCTGATCGAGTCGCGGCTGATGAACCTGGTCCATTTCGAGTCGCTCGTCGCCACCAAGGCGGCGCGCAGCGTGCTGGTCGCGCGGGGCAAGAAGCTGGTTGATTTTGGCCTGCGGCGCGCGCACGGCGCGGAGGCGGGCCTGCTGGCCGCGCGCGCGGCCTATCTTGCCGGTTACGACAGCACGGCGACCGTACTGGCCGGATCGCGCTTCGGCATTCCCGTGGTCGGCACCATGGCGCACTCCTTTGTGCAGGCGCACGACGACGAAGCGCAGGCCTTCATCGATTTTGCGCGCGCGTTTCCCAGGGGCACCATCTTTCTGGTTGACACTTATGACACGGAAGCGGGCGTGCGCAAGGTCGTCAAGCTTGCCCCGCAGCTTGAGCGCGAAGGCATCACTGTTCGAGGCATCCGGCTTGATAGCGGCGATCTCGGGCAGCTGGCGCGGGCGGCGCGCGGCCTCCTCGATGAAGCGGGCTTGCGCAAGGCGGTCGTCTTCGCGAGCGGTAATCTCGACGAGTACCGAATGCGCGAGCTGCTCGAAGCCGGCGCGCCGATCGACGGTTTTGGCGTAGGCACGAGTCTCGTAACGTCCGCGGACGCGCCGTTCCTCGATGCGGTCTACAAGCTGCAGGAGTACGCGGGTCGGCCGCGCCGCAAGCGCTCGACGGCCAAGGCAACGTGGCCCGGCCGCAAGCAGGTGTTCCGGGTGAGCGACCGCGCCGGTATTTTCGAGCGCGACATCGTCACGGTGGAAGGGGACGAGCAGGCGGGAGAGCCGCTCCTGATGCCGGTGATGCGGGAAGGCAGGCGTCTTGGCTCCCCCGAGCCGCTGGACCACATTCGGGAGCGTGCGCGGGGCGGTCTCGAGAGGCTGCCGCGACGCCTCGCGGATCTCGAGACGGCGTCGGAGCCTTATTGCGTCGATATCTCGCCTGCGCTGCGGCGGCTGGCCGAAGAGGTGGATCGTGCGACCGCAGGGCCCTTGGAAAGCGTGTCGTAAGGGTCGAAAAGCACATTAACCGCAGATAAACGCAGATTGAACGATTCAAGAAGCAAACCGCTTTCGCCATCCGCCTTGTGTTCTATTGCCGCTGATGGACAACGATAGACAGAAACAAGAGGTGACTCGATTCGCGATTCGCGGAATTGATCCGCGCTTATGTGCGCCCAAATTTGAGGTTCAAGCGAGGTTAACGTGAGCATTGACCGTCTTCCGCCCGAGGCCCTGTATCGCCGCTGCGATCCAGCGCAGTTTACATTCGAGACGAGCGTGGAGCTTGAAGCGCTGCCTCGGCTTTTCGGACAACCCCGGGCGGCCGGTGCCGTCCAGTTCGGAATCGGTATTGCGCGAGAGGGTTATAACCTCTTCGTGATGGGCTCGCCGGGCATTGGCAAGCGCACACTGGTGAGACAGGAGCTCGCGCTCAAGGTGGCGGCGCGGCCGAAGGTGAGCGATTGGGCGTACGTCAACAACTTCCGCGAGCCGTCGAAGCCGATCGCGCTTGAGCTGCCGGCCGGTCGCGGAGCGCCGTTGCGTGAGGACATGCGCACGCTGGTCGAGGAGCTTCGCACCGCCATTCCAGCCGTGTTCGAGAGCGATGAGTATCGCGCGCGCGCGGGGCAGATCGAGGCGGAGTTCAGCGAGCGTCACGAGAAGGCATTCACCGAGCTGGGGCGCGAGGCCGCGAAGGACGACATCGGCCTGCTGCGCACGCCCGCGGGGTTTACCTTTGCGCCGCTCAAGGACGGCGAGGTGATTTCTGCGGAGGATTTTGCAGCGTTCAATGACGAACAGCGTTCGCGTATCGAACAACGGATCAGCGAGCTGCAGGGCAAGCTCGAGAGCATCGTCCGCAACGTCGTGCGCTGGCGCCGGGAGCAGCGCGAGCGGGTGAAGCAGCTCAACCGGGAGATGACGCTGTTCGCAGTCGGGCAGCACGTGGCCGAGCTGAAGGAGAAGTACCGCGATCTGCAGCGAGTGCTGGAGTACGTCGAAGCGGTCCAGCAGGACGTAATAGACAACGCCGAGGATTTCATCAAGGCGCGCGAGCCGCAGGCGGCGATCATGGGTGCGCCGCCGGAGGCGCCCTCGTTCCGCCGCTACCAGGTGAATCTCATCGTCGATCATGTCGACCGCGAGGGCTCCCTCATCGTCACGGAGGACCATCCCACCTACCAGAACCTCGTCGGCCACGTCGATCACATCGCGCAGTTCGGGACGTTGGCGACCGACTTTGCCCTCATCAAGCCGGGTGCTTTGCATCGTGCCAACGGGGGCTACCTGCTGCTCGATGCGCGCAAGCTGCTGATGCAGCCCTTCTCTTGGGATGGGCTGAAGCGCGCGCTCTCCAACGGGGAGATTCGCATCGAGTCGCTTGCGGAGATGTACAGCCTCGTCAGCACGGCGTCGCTGGCGCCCGAGCCGATTCCGCTCGATGTCAAAGTGGTCCTTTTCGGTGATCGCTTCATCTACTACATTCTGCAAGCGTACGATCCCGACTTCCGGCATCTGTTCAAGGTCGCTGCCGATTTCGAGGAGCGGTTCGAACGAACGCCGGAAAACGACATGCTCTTCGCCCAGCTGGTGGCGACCATCGCGGGCGAGAAGAAGCTGGCGCCCTTCGAGCGCGGCGCGGTTGCCCGCGTGATCGAGCACAGCGCGCGCGTTGCAGGCGACGCGCGCAAGCTCTCCGCCAATCTCGAGGCAGTATCGGACCTGCTGTGCGAAGCCGACCATTGGGCGCGCGAGGGCGGACGGGACCGGGTAACCGCAGCAGACATCGAACGGGCGATCGCGGAGCAGCGCCACCGCGCCGACCGGCTGCGCGAACGTATGCACGAGCAGATCCTGCGTGGCACGGTCATGATCGACACGGCAGGCGAGCGCGTTGGCCAGATCAACGGTCTTTCCGTTTTGCAGCTCGGCGATTACGCGTTCGCCGAACCCACGCGGATTACCGCCACCACGCGGCTGGGCGATGGCAGGCTGATCGACGTGCAGCGTGAGGTCGAACTCGGCGGGTCGATCCATTCCAAGGGCGTGCTGATCCTCTCCGCGTTTCTTGCGGCGCGCTTTTCGGCCAATCGGCCGCACTCGCTCGCCGCGAGTCTCGTGTTCGAGCAGACTTATGGGCTGGTGGAGGGTGACAGCGCGTCGCTCGCGGAGCTTTGCGCCTTGTTGTCCTCGCTCGCGGATGCCCCCATCCGCCAGTCCTTTGCGGTGACGGGATCGGTGAACCAGCTCGGTGAAGTCCAGGCGATCGGAGCAGTGAACGAGAAGATTGAAGGTTTCTTCGATATCTGCAGCGCACGCGGCCTCGACGACAAGCAGGGCGTGCTTATTCCGGCCGCAAACGTGGAAGACCTGATGTTGCGCGGCGATGTGGTTGCAGCGGTCGCCGCCGGGCGTTTTCATGTCTATCCCGTGGTGCATGTCGACCAGGCGATCGAGCTGCTCACCGGTATTCCGGCCGGGGAGCCTGCTGCCACCGGCGGGTTCGCGCCGGGTACGGTGAACGGCCGGGCCGCGCGGCGCGTGCGCGAGCTGTCCGAATTGCAACGCAAGCTCGGCCCCGCCCGCGAGGCGAAGCGGGAAAGGAAAAAGCCGTGAGCGTTGCCGAACGTGGAAGCACCGGCCTGCGGATCGTCGTCTCGTTCGACACCACGCCAGCCGGTGAGGCCGCTCTGGAGGCTGCGATCGGGCTTGCGGCCAGCCTCGACGCGGAAGTGGCGGGTCTATTTGTCGAGGATGTCTCGCTTGTGCGCATGGCTGCGCTGCCATTTACCCGCGAGTTTGGCCTCACCTCGGCGCTGCTGCGGCCAATCGATACAGCCGACATCGAGCGGGCGCTCAGGCTGCAGGCCCAGCAAACCCGCGACTTGCTTGCGGCTGCGGCTGCCGCGCTCAATCTGCGCTGGTCCTTTCAGGTTGTGCGGGGTCAATCGGTCAACGCTGTGTTCGAATTGAGCGAGGATCGTGCGTTGCTCGTGCTGGGCGCAGCATCCGCTGGCGTGGTTGCCCGGGGTTCCGTAGTTTCTGCTGGCGGCCGGCGCGAGAGCCGGCCCTCCGCGCGCCAGGGCTTTCGTTATCTGAGCTCGCGCCCGGTCGTCGTGCTCTTCGACGGGTCGGAGCGCGGCATGCGGTCTCTTGCGGCGGCGCACGCGCTGGCGACGCGGGCAGCTACACGCCTCACCGTGCTCGTCACGGCCGACACAGTGGGGGACTTCGATCGCCGGCGCCAGCAGGCGCGGGCATGGGTCCTGGCGCAGGGTGCGGCGGCCCGATATGTCTGGTTGAAAGGCCGCAGCATTGAAGGCGTGCTGCAGGCGGTGGGTGCCGAGAACGCATCCGCCCTTTTGTTGCATGAGGACGAGGCACCCGCCGACCGGCGCGTGCTGCGCGGCCTGCTCAGGGAACTTGGCTGCCCTCTTGTGCTTGTCAGCCGGAGGCGCGACGCGAGCGGCTGAGTTTGCGCATCACGGCACGCCAGGCCGGGGTGTGCTCCGCACCGCGGGTGTCGATCGTGACGGCGACCAGCCTCTCCTGCGGTGACAACCGCTCCCTGAACTGCATCTGGCGTTCCAGCACCGCGAGGTCGGCCTCGGAAGCGTCGGCGCCGGTTGCGGCGCGCCGCGTGACCCGTTCGCGCAGAATTTTCTCCGGCGCGTCGAAATCGAGTATGACGAACGGAACGCCGCAGCGCTGCGCCAGGCGATGGAACTGCTCCCGCTCGGCGCGCCTGAGGAATGCTGCGTCGACAATCGCGGGGTAGCCTGCCTTGATGGCGCGTTCCGTCACGGTGAGCAGGCGTTCATACGTGGCTTTCGTCGCTGACGCCGTGTAGATGCCGGCATCCGGCCCGGACCGGCTGGGCTCGAGCGGCTTTATTCCGTGCAGGCGCTTGCGCTCCACGTCGGAGCGCACACGGACTGCGCCAAGCAGCTCGATAAGCGATTGCGTGGCGGTCGTCTTGCCCGAACCGGACACCCCATGTGTGATGAGGAGGGCAACGCCGCCCACCGCGGAAAGCCGCGAAGCGAGCCGCAGATAACCGTGAAACGCGATTTGAAGCCGCGACTTGTCACTTGCCAGCAGGCCGGGCTGTTGCGAGCGGATGAGATGCACTTTCGCCCGCACCAGCGCCCGGTAGACGAGGTAAAAACGCAACACTGCCAGGGCGTCGTAGTCGCCGCTTGCCTCGAAATAGCGGTTGAGAAAGCGCCACCCGAGATCCGGCCGGCCGCGATCATGAAGATCCATGACCACGAACGCGACCTCGCTCGCGATGTCGATCCAGCGCAGCTCATCGTTGAATTCGATGCAGTCGAAGGGAACCGGCCGGCCCCCGCTTACCACGATGTTGCGCAGATGGAGATCGCCATGGCATTCGCGTATGAAGCCGGCGCGCTTGCGCGCCGCAAGCTCGCCGCAGCGGTCCCGAAATTCGCGCTCCGTCCATTCGCGCAGAAGCTGAACGGTCTCCTTGTCGCGGGCGAGCCGCAAGCGCGGCATGATCTGCTCGAAATTCTGGAGCGCTGCCGCGCACACGGTGTCGGGCGCGCCCAAGCGCTCGCCAGGCCCTGCCCGGGCCGCCCCGGCGTGAAAATCCGCGATCAGCGCCGCGAGCGCATCGATTTCGCCGGCGCCAAACCGGCCGTGCTCGAGTAGCCACGATGCCAGGGCTTCCTGGGGAAACTCGCGCATCTTGACCGCGTAGTCGAGAAGCGGGCCATCCCCTCCGATGTGCGGGGCCGCCGGGCTGCCGCGAACAGTGACCACATCGAGATAGAGTTCGGGCGCAAGCCGTCGATTGAGGCGCACCTCTTCTTCGCAATAATGCCGGCGCTTTTCGAGCGTGGAGAAATCGACGAAGCCCAAATCGACCGGCTTCTTGATCTTGTAAGCATACTCGCCCGTCAGCAGCACCCAGGATATGTGGGTTTCAAGCACCCGTATGCTTCGGGCCGGATGGGAATAGCATTCAGGACGTTGCAGCGCGGCGGGGAGAAATGCTGCGCTGTTCTGCTGCTCAACCTGGGCCGCGTTCATGGTGTCGTGCCCGTATGTTTGCGCGATCCCGGAAATTCCAGCCATGAATCATTACATCTTATCGAGGTCGGACGATTGTTGATCTGGGTCAACGATGCCACCAGGGTTGCGGACTAACGTCGACGGCATGCCGGTGCACAACGCGGACATTGGCGCCATTTTCGAAGAGATTGCGGATCTGCTCGAGATTCGCGGTGAGAATCCCTTCCGCGTGCGGGCATACCGCAACGCGGCGCGCAGCGTGGCCGAGTTGGGGCGCGATCTCAAGACATTGATCGACGAGGGGCGGGAGCTGCCAAAGCTTCCCGGCATTGGGACGGATCTCGCCGGGAAGATCCGCGAGATTTGCGAAAGCGGCACCTGCAAGCTTCTCGAGCAGCTGCACCGCCAGATGCCGCCCGCCATCACCGAGTTGCTCAAGATTCCGGGCCTTGGGCCCAAGCGCGTGAAGCTCCTGCACGACAAGCTCAAGATCAAGACGGTGGAAGAGCTGAAGCGCGCCGCAGGAGCGGGACGCATCCGCGAAATCGCGGGATTCGGCACCAAAACCGAAGCGAGCATTTTGCAGGCCCTTCGCGAGCGCGGCGCAAGCCCGGAGCGCTACAAGCTCACGGTTGCCGCCCAATATGCGGAGGCGCTGGAGAGCTATCTTGCGAAAACGCCGGGCGTGCAAAAGGTGACGGTATGCGGAAGTTTTCGCCGCATGCGCGAGACCGTGGGCGACCTCGACATCCTGGTCGCGGCACGCAAGGGCGGCGCGGTCATGGAGCGCTTCACCCGCTACGATGAGGTCAAGACCGTGCTTGCGCACGGCGAGACGCGCTCGAGCGTGAGGCTGAAAAGCGGACTGCAGGTCGACCTGCGGCTGGTCCCGACTGAGAGTTATGGCGCCGCGCTGCACTATTTCACCGGCTCGAAAGCGCACAACATCGCGGTGCGGCGCCTGGCCCAGGCACGCGACCTGAAGCTCAATGAATATGGCGTTTTCCGCGGCAAGAAGCGGATTGCCGGAGAAACCGAGGAATCGGTGTTCGCCGCTGTAAAGCTCCCTTTTATTCCGCCTGAATTACGCGAGGACCGCGGCGAAATCGAAGCGGCCCGCGCCGAGCGCCTGCCCCGCCTCGTCGAGCCGGACGATCTCAAAGGCGATTTGCACGTGCATACCAAGGCAACTGACGGGCGGCACACGCTGCGCGAGATGGCGGCCGGTGCGAAGGCCGCGGGCCTGTCCTATCTCGCGGTCACCGAGCACTCGCGCCGGCTCACCGTGGCGCGGGGCCTTGATCCGGTACGCCTGCTGAAACAGATCGATGAGATCGACCAGCTGAACGGCGAGCTGAAGGGCATCACGGTGCTGAAGGGCATCGAGGTCGACATCCTGGAGAACGGCAGCCTTGATCTTCCCGACTCCGTCTTGTCCCGGCTCGATCTCGTGGTGGGCGCCGTGCACAGCGCATTCGGCCTGTCGCGGTCGAAGCAAACCGCGCGGCTTATGCGCGCCATCGACAACCGCTATTTCACGCTGCTCGCACACCCGTCCGCGCGTCTCATCGGCGAGCGCGAGGCGATCGACGCAGACATGCTGCGCGTCACTCGCGCCGCGAAGAAGCGCGGCTGTTTTCTCGAGCTGAACGTGCAGCCGGACCGGCTCGATCTCACGGACGTCAACTGCCAGATGGCGCGCGAGGAGGGGGTGCTGGTTGCGGTCAACTCCGATGCGCACAGCACCTACGACTTCGCTCACCTGCGCCTCGGCATCGGGCAGGCGCGGCGCGGCTGGCTCGCGGCGGACGACATCCTCAACACGCGCACGCTGGCGCGGCTGCGGCCGTTGCTGAAGCGCACCATGGGCTAGGCGCCTTGGCAATGCCGTGGCTCGCGGATCGTGATCCTGCCATTTCTGGGTGCGTGCTTGTGCGGCCTGTTTCGGCCATGGAGTCCTTTACAGAGCGCGCCGGCTCCTGTTTGCCGAGCAAACAGGAGCCAACCCAATGCGGAGCGCGGGCTCAGCTCCGTGTTCACGAAGGACAAGAGGCAGGAGCTTCCGTTTACGGCTGGCGCCGTCAGGGGATGGCGATGCGTGAGCCATCGCGCAGCGCGTCAGAAGGGTAGACCACCACGCGTTCGCCCGGCTGGAGGCCGTCTTCCACCACGGCCTCGGCGCTGTTGCGTAGCGTCGCCTTGACTGCGCGCTTGATCGCCCTGCCGTCCTCGACTACGAACACGGCCCAGCCCTCGCCCTCACGAAACAGTGCTCCGACCGGCACCTTGACTGCGTCTTCCACGCGCTGCGTGACGATCGTCGCGTCAACGCGGAAACCATCGCCAATCGTTCGCACCTTGTCGAGCGGCTCTATCAAATCCAGCACGACATTGACGCGCTGCTCTTCAACGCCGAGAGCCGAAATCTTCGTGAAAGCCGCAGGCTCGATGAGACGCACGCGCGCGGCGAGAGGCGGAACGCCGCGCCCCAGCTCGACGCGAGCGTCCATCCCGGGCCGGATCGCGACCGATTCCTGCGACAGCACGTCCACGACCGCCTCGAGGCTGCGCGCATCGGCGACGTCGATGAGCGGCGCCCCGAGCGCGACGGCGCCCTCGCTCTCCTGTATGACCTTGAGCACCGAGCCCGTTACAGGCGAGGTCACTTCCCACTCGGTGTCTGCCTCACCGCTGCGGAAGCGCGCGAGTGCCGCCCGCGCCTGGTTCAGTTCGTGCCCGGCGGCGTCCTCGGCGAAGCGCGCGGCCTCGACCGTGCGCTCGGCGGTGCGCAGCGCAAGCTCCGCCTGTTCGCGCGCCGTGGCAGATATGAAGCCTTCGTTGAACAGCTTGACCTGACGCTCGACATCGGCGCGCGCCTGGTCGCGCTGTGCGAGGACGCGCGCGACCTCAGCCTTCGCCCGCAAATGCTGAGCGTCCGCTGCCCCTACGCGCGCTTGCAACTCGCGCACGGTGCGCGCGTCGAGCAGCGCCGGAGCGACTGGCGTTAGCAGCGCGACGATTTCTCCGCGTTCCACGGGGTCGCCGGCCTTGAGACGGATGCGCTCGACGCGCCCGGCAAGCGGTGCGAACACGGTGTAGCGCTCGCGCACGCGCGTCTTGCCATCGTCCGAGACCGCCTGCTCGAACCTGCCGCGCGTGACCGCGGCGAGCTCCACGGTGACTGGCGGGGCCCGCAGTGCCCATGCGACCAGGACCGCAAGCACGGCGAGGCCTAAACCCAATGCGATCTTGTTGCGCGTCTTCATTCCCGTGTCTTCAGGACAGCGACGAGATCCAGGTTATCAATTCGGTTTCTTACGATCAGGGCGCTTGCAATCCCGGCGGCTACTACGACCGCACCGGCGTAGAGATAGGTATCGGGCAGTATCACCAGCGGGAACTCCATCACTTCGCTGTGTTGCATCAGCGAGATGATGAACCAGGAGAGCCAATAGCCGGCGAAGAACCCGAGCGGGATGGCGAGCGTTATCTCGAGCGCCAGCTCGCCCAGGAGCAGCACCGACACTTCCCCGCGGGTGAAGCCGAGAACACGCAGGCTCGCCAGCTCCCAGGCCCGTTCTGCGAGCTGGATGCGCGCATTGTTGTAGACGACGCCGACGGCGATCGTTGCTGCGAAAGCACTGAGGATCGCGGTAAAGAAGAGGATGTTTTTCGCGCTGGTCGCCCGGAAGGTCTCGAGCAGCGTGCGCGTGACGATCACGACTGCAGCGGCCGGGATCTCCTTCAGGCGAGCGAGGAGTCGCGGCTCCTCGCCGCGCTCGACGAGCAGGCCCGCGCCCGAGGCCACCAGCCCCTCGCGTGCGAGTCGGTTCAGCTCGTCGAGCCGCAAGTAGGCATTCATGCCGGCGAGTTCCCGCACGGTTCCGGCAACGCGCAGCTGGGCCTTCATGCGTTCGCCTTCCAGCATCTCGGCAACCAGCAAGTCACCGCGAGCAACGCCAAGGCGCTCGGCGAGGCGCGAGGTGAGCACTACGCCACCGGGCACCGGCCTCGACTCGCGCAAATCCCGGTCGAGAATGCGTTGCATGCTGGCGTCGTCGGCGAGCCCGGTGAGCGCGGTGCGGTAGTGGCGGTGGCCGGCGACGAGACGCACCGGGATCACGCGGATCAGCTCGGCGCGCTGGACGCCGGGCAGGCGTTCGAGCTCGCGGCGCGCGGTCTGTGCCACCGGCTCGACGAAGCCGACGCTGATGCTGGCGCGCTGTACCTTGTTGAACTGCACGTCGATGAAGTAATCGACGGCGTCTACCCAGAATGTGCCAGAGAGCAGGATCGCGACGGAGCCCGCGATACCGGCCACCGTGAGCGCCGCGCGCACGGGTTTGCGCTCGAGGTTTCTCAGGATCATGCGTTGCGCGGGTGTGAAGAGGCGGGCGTAGCCGATTCGCTCGACGATCAGGGGGCGGAACTCGGCCGGGGCGGGCGGACGCAAGGCCTCGGCGGCGCGCAGCCTGACCACGCTATGGATCGCGGCAAGTGCGCCTCCCGCGGCCGCCCCGAGCGCGGCACCCGCGCCGGCGAGCACGACCCAGGGCAGGAGCCGGAAATGGAATTCAGGAAACTGGAAGAAATCGGTATAGAGCCCGGTCATGGCCTGTCCGAGCCGCCAGCCGAGGCCCAGCCCAATCGCCGTGCCGAGGAGCACGATGACGGAGGCGAATTTTAGGTAGTGCCAGGCGATCACGCGGTCCTCATAGCCGAGTGCCTTGAGTGCCGCGATTTCGCCGCGCTGCGCGTTCACTTGCCGGTGGAGGACCACGTTGAGGATGAATGCCGCAACGAAGAGGAAGATCGAGGGCAGCACCAAGCCGAAGACGCGTTGCTGGTTGATCTCCTGCGACACGATCTTGTGCGAGACCTGGTCCTCGCGCCCAACCGCGCCGAAGCCGCCATAGGGTTCGAGCACCCGGTCGAGCACACCGACCGCCGCCGGCACGGAGGCCCCATGAGCAAGGCGAAGGAGCACAGAGTTGAACGCGCCCTCCATGTTGAAGGCCGCGGCGAGCGCTTTCTCGTCGATCCAGAATACGCCGAACCATTCGTCATCCGGCATGCCGCCGCCGCGCGTCGCGTAGATGTACTCGGGCGAGAGCGCCGTGCCGACGATGGTCAGGTGCTCGAGCTTGCCGTTCATCAGCACCTGCGCGCGTGCGCCGAGCTTCAGGCGGCGCGCCTCAAGAAAGCGCTGGTTGATGACGACTTCTCCCTTGGCGCCCGGCTCCGGCCAGCGGCCGCTCTTGAGCGTCAACCGGCTCATTGCCGGCAGCCGTGCGAAGTCCGCTCCGATCAGGCGCGCAATCATGGGCGGCACCACGCCCTCGATTGAGAGCTGGGCGTCGTGCACGACGCGCATCTCGACCTCAGAGACGCCAGGGATCGAGCGGATGCGGTTTGAAAGCGACAACGGCGCGCGCTTCACGGTGGCAAACGCGTGCGGGAAACGTGCGGTGTCGTAGTAGTGCTCGCGCGACCAGGTGAGCGAATCGTGGGTCGAGAACGATGCGATGAACCCGCCAATACCGCAGGCGATGACGAGCGCAATAGAAACCAACTGGGTCTTGAGCGTCCACAGGTCTCTCAGCAGCTTTCTGTCGATCGCCTTTACCATGAAATCTCCGCCGGGGTGAGTTTGCGCTCGGGCCGGCTTTCGCCAACGATCCGGCCGTTGCCCAGCTTGAGGACCCGGTCGGCCATTCCTGCGATGGCGGCATTGTGAGTGATTACCATCGCTGTGGTGCCGAGTTCCGCGTTGACCCGTGCGATGACCTCCAGCACGAGCTTTCCGGTTTCGTAGTCGAGCGCGCCGGTCGGCTCGTCGCACAGCAGAACTTCCGGGCGCTTCGCGATCGCGCGCGCGATGGCGACGCGCTGCTGCTCGCCTCCCGAGAGCTGGGAGGGGAAGTGGTCGAGCCGCTCGGCGAGCCCTACCCAGTCGAGCGCTTCCTCCGGCGCCATCGGCCGCTCTGCGATGTCTGTCACCAATGCCACGTTTTCGCGCGCGGTGAGGCTCGGGATCAGGTTGTAGAACTGGAACACGAAGCCCACGTGCTCGCGCCGGTAGCGTGTCAATTCGGGTTCTCCGGCCCGCGTCAGCTCGTGCCCGACAAAGCGCACGTGGCCGGCGCTCGGCGTGTCGAGACCCCCGAGGATGTTGAGGAGCGTGCTCTTTCCGCTGCCCGAGGGCCCAAGCAGCACAATGAATTCGCCCGCGTCGACTGCGAGATCCACGCCGCGCAGCGCATGGACCTCGCTCGTGCCCATGCGATAGATCTTGGCGAGGCCTTGCGCCACCAGGACGACACCGGGTCTGGCGGGGGACGGTGCGGCGCTTTCCCTCATAAGGCCCATGGCACGCAGAGGCGTTCTAACGGTCCACGCGCCACGACGCGGCGTTTATCCAGGAAGCCTCTGTCATTCCGGGAGTCTCGCGCACGGCACCCCCTCACGCTTTCCAGGCGCTCGCCTATCATCGAGGGGGCTGCTTGCCATAGCGGCCTTGCAACAGATCCAGTACAACGCAAGGGAGGAATCGCCGGTTTGACGCAGATCAAGGGGGTTCGCCGGGTCGGCACTAGGATGAGCCATAACGCGACGGTTTTATGAATATCCCGACCGATAGGAGCGCATGTCCCGCGGCGCTGCCCGCGAGCGGCGATGCCTATTTCGAGCACGACGCCGACGTCGGAATTGTTGGGCGCGGCGCGACGCTGGAGGAGGCGTTCGAAGCGGCAGCGCGGGCGACTTTCGCGATCATGACCGATATCAAGGCGGTGCGCGACGAGAGCTCCGTCTCGCTCGAGTTCGAGGAGGCCGATGCCGAGCTTGCGCTGGTCCGGTGGCTCAATCTCCTGCTCGCGATGTCGCACGAAGAAGGTCTTGTCTTCGGGCGCTTCTGGATCGAGCGCGATGGCGTGCGCTGGCGCGGGGGCGCGAGCGGGGAGGCCTGGCGGCGGGAGCTCGAACGCGGCGTCGAGGTCAAGGGCGCGACGCTGACTATGCTGAAGGTCCGGCAGACGGACGAGGGGTGGGAGGCGCGCTGCGTGGTGGACGTTTGAATGTGTCGTGAAACGTGAAACGCGAATCGTGAAACGTAAACACCATGGCCACGGAAATACACGGAAACACACGGACAGTCACGAAAGGCTCACCGGGCTGCTTTTAGATCTTTTCCGTGTGATTCCGTGGCCAATGGGTTTTCGGGTCTGACCCATTTTCGAGAGCACAGCGGGTTTGACGATGGATATCTCCCGACTTAAGCAACTCGACGACTGGTCGTGGACCGTGCCGCTTGCGCCGGGGGAGGCGCGCAGCGACGTCAAGCTCTACGGCAATCGCGAGCTGCTCGAAACCATGGATAACAAGGTGCTCGAGCAGATCACCAATGTCGCGCGCTTGCCCGGCCTGGTCGGGCCGGCAATGACGATGCCCGATGCGCACTGGGGCTACGGCTTTCCAATCGGGGGCGTTGCCGCGTTCGATCCCGATCAGGGGGGCATCATCTCGGCCGGCGGTGTCGGCTTCGACATTTCATGCGGCATACGCTGCCTGCGCAGCAACCTGGAGCTGAGTGGCATTACCGGGGCGTTGCCCTCACTTGCGCGCGAGTTGTCCGAGAAGATTCCTGCCGGTGTGGGTGAGGAAGGGGACCTCAAGCTCGGCACCGCCGAACTGGACAAGGTGCTGGCGGGTGGCGCCCGCTGGGCAGTGGAGCGGGGCTACGGCGAGTCTGCGGATCTCGAGTTTATCGAAGAGCGCGGTCGCATGGCCGGACCGGTGCCCGACAACGTTTCGGCGCTTGCGAAGAAACGCCAGCGCGGCGAGATGGGAACGCTCGGATCGGGAAACCACTACCTCGAGGTTCAGGTCGTCGACCGCATTCATGACGCGGCGGCGGCGAGGGCATACGGCCTGAGCGAAGGCCAGATCATCGTCTCGATTCACTGCGGCTCGCGCGGGCTGGGGCACCAGATCGGAACCGATTACCTGGTCAGTCTCGCGAAGGCGGCCAGCCGCCTGGGCATTGCGCTGCCGGATCGCGAGCTTGCCTGCGCGCCCATCAATACGCCGGAGGGCCGGCAATACATCGGGGCAATGAACGCTGCCATGAATTGCGCGCTCGCAAACCGTCAGATTCTTGCGCATCTGACGCGCGCGGCGTTCGCGCGCATCATCCGGGGCGCCAGCCTTGATACCCTTTTTGACGTGTCGCACAACACCTGCAAGGCGGAGCGCCACCAGGTGGAGGGACAGGAGCGACTGCTCTACGTGCATCGCAAGGGCGCGACGCGCGCTTTCGGCCCCGGGCATCCGGATGTGCCCGAGCGCTATCGCGAGACGGGGCAGCCGGTCATCATTGGCGGAAGCATGGGAACCGGCTCGTATATTCTGGCAGGAAGTGCCGAGAGCGAGCAGCGCGCATTCGCCTCGGCGAGCCACGGAGCCGGCCGCGCGATGAGCCGCCACCAGGCGCTCAAGCAATGGCGCGGGCGTCAGCTTGTCGACGAGCTTGCTGAAAAAGGGATTCTCATCCGCACGCGCTCGATGCGCGGGGTGGCCGAGGAGGCGCCCGGGGCTTACAAAGACGTCGATCTCGTGGCCGAGGCGACCGAGCGGGCCGGACTCGCGCGCCGCGTCGCATTTCTGCGGCCGAAGGTCTGCATCAAGGGCTGACGCCGCGATCGGCCGCCTGCGGCGAGTCCCGGTCGCGGTCAGCCTCGCGGCCCGGGCTGACCCTGTTTTCGAAACCGGTGAGCGCCCGCCCAGCGTTTGGCCTGCGCGATCGCGATCCGGATTGCCCGCCCGTCGTCACAGCCCGCTTCGAGGAGCGCGTTCGCAATGGCGATCGCTTTTCTGCGCACGCCCGCGGGAAGACCTGTCATCGAGCGTGGATATCGCGAACCGGTCCAGGGCATGACTGCTTCCTTCGGGGCGCGGTCCATTAGATCGCCCCTCGGAGGCAGGATTGTTGACGCAAGTCAAAGTCAGGTCGCGTGCCTTTTCTTCGCCGCTTATGCCGCTTCGTCTGTTGATCTAGGTCAAGGAACACGGTTTCGCCCGACCTATTATGGACGCTGGAAGTCATCGGGAGCGAGCCATGAGAGTCCAGACGCACCACGTGGTCAGGGGCGGGCGGGCCATCAAGCGCAGCAGGCATCGGCCGCGGGGAGGCACAACCGCCGCGCGGTCGGCACCGCGACAGGCGGTAAGTGCGTTCGAGATATTTTCCGACACTCTCGACGACCGGGCCAATTACGAGCAGATCATCAGGGATTTCGAATCGGTGCACGACGCGATAGTTGCAGCTGATGAGTACGATAGCTGAGGCACAGGCGGGGCAACGCGAAAAAAAGGAAGGGTGCCATGACAACCATAGGCGGGATTTGCAGTCGGGATGTCGTGTTTGCCACTCGCGATGCGACGGTAGCTACCGGAGCGAAGCTGATGCGCCAGCACCACGTTGGGAGCATTGTCGTCGTTGAGCAGATGAACGGGGACAAGCGTCTTCCGCTGGGTATCGTTACCGATCGCGATATCGTCGTGGAGGTCATCGCGCCGGGGCTCGATGCCGAGACGATCACGGTTGGCGACATCATGGCGACGGAGCTCGTAACGGTGCCCGAGAGCGAGGGCTTGCTCGAGACAATGGAAATCATGCGCTACAAGGGCGTGCGCAGGATTCCGGTGGTCGATGGCGCGGGGCAGCTTGTTGGCATCGCTTCGATCGATGACCTGCTCGAGGTGCTCGCCGAGGAGATGTCCGAGCTTGCGAAGATCGTCGCGCGCGAGCGGGTGCACGAAGTGCAGGCGCGCAGGTGAGCCCGCCTGACAGCTCAAGAAGCATCATCCAGGGATCAACACCGACAAACGCCGGTCAGGAGGCGGGAGGGAATGCGCAGATGACGATTGCTGATTCGGTCCAGATCACCCTGCGCGGTATTTCGCATTCGGACGCGCTCGAGGCGCGCATACGGGACAAGGTGAGGAAGCTCACGGAGATCTTTCCCTCATTGATTGGCTGCAGGGTAGTGGCGGAGGTGCCGCAACAGCGTCACGGTCACGGTAACCAGTTCGTGGTCCGGCTCGACATCAGCATGCCGGGAAGCGAGGTCGTCGTGAATCGCGATCATCACGAAGATATTTACGTCGCGCTGCGCGAGGCGTTTCGCGCCGCCCGACGTCAGTTGAACGGGTGCCGCGGCCGGCACGGGTCAGCGGCGGCGAACGCGCCGCTGGCCGCGCGCCTGCCGTGATGGAGCAAGCCGTTGCAGCCTACTAACGCCTGCATCATCGTTGCCGATGGCGGAAGGGGGCGGCTGTTTGCCGTCGTCGAGGACGGTTCGGCACAGGGCCGGGTCAGCCTGGTCGAGCGCGAGAGCCTCGTGAACCCGGACTACCGGGCGCACGGCGAGGACTCACCGGGTCGCACCAAGAGCGAGCGCGTAACCAACCGGCAGGCGGGGGACGTCCACCCGATCGACGCGCGCCGCGACCAGCACCGGCTCGAACTGGAACGCCGCTTTGCGCGGGAGATAGCGGAGCATGCGGCGCAGTTTACGCGGGGCTGGAATCATGGCAGCGTCGTGCTGGTAGCGGAGCCTCGCTTGCTGGGTCTGGTGCGCGAGCCACTTCACCGGGCGCTTAATCCGGCTGTCGAACTGAAGGAATTGGCAAAAGATTATTCGCACCTTACGGCGGCCGAATTGCGCGATCACCTCGCGTTGAACTGCATGATCCCCTCGCGTCGCTCCCAGGATTGACGAGTACAAGGGGTGCGCGATCGGGATGGAGCAAACCGGTGGTGCCAACACGGCAGCGACTGCCGGGAAAATGGAAGCGCGCCATGATGCGTCGTCAGAGTATTGCCTGGATCTGGGGCGCGCCGAGAACCAGTCCTGAACGCCCTGCGCCGGAGATCCCTTCGCCAGAGCCGGAGCCGCAGCCGGAAACGCCGATCGAGATTCCGCAAACGCCGCCAGAACCCCAGCCGGAGATTACTCCGGAGATACCACCCCCGGTTCCGGAAGTCCCGGGCGGACCCGTGCCGGAGTTCCCGTAAAAAGGAGCGCGGCTGCCGCGGGCGTCGGAGTCAGTCGCGCGAACCCTCGCCGCGCTGCCAGTCCACGCGCAACAGGTTCTGCGCGTCGTTGTAGTGAAATTCCAGACGGCCCTGGTAGGCACTTTCGAGCGCTTCGCCCAGGCTGCGCGCCAGATGTATGCCGGTCGTCGTGACAAGCATGCCGCCGTTGTGCGGTTCGACCGCGATGATGCGCTCGAGCGGGTGTCCGCTAGCCTCCCTTTCCCCATGGCGGCGCACGAGATTCAGGATTTCGTCCCGGTGCAGGCCGAGGAAGCTGCCGCTCAACGTCACATAGCCAGCCGGGAAACGGTCTCGAATGCGATGGCATGCGGGACAGGCCTGCTGGTACGCCTGCTCCGGACGCGGCAGCCATTGCCAGCGGCCCTTGTGATGGACGGCGTTGCAATCCGGGCAGACGGTGGGCTCCGGCAGCTTGCCCCGCGCCTTGTAGGTATCGTGGACTCGCTCCTGGATCAGCTTGTCGCGGCGAACGGGACGGAAGCCGGCACGGAAATTGACGGGTCCGGTCATGATGTCTCCTTCATTTCCGGTAAACGGCGAACGGGTAACCCTAACAAGGCTCCTGTTTCCATTACCCATACAATCTTAGAGCACCGTGTACTGTTCACCGTTCACTGATCGCGGGGGTTGACTAAGTGGTGCGGTAGTCGATCGGCCAGAACCGCTGCAGGTACTCCAGGACGTCAGCCTGCAAATCATGCGAGCGGAAGAGCCAGACCGCGTGATGTTTGTCGAGTTTGTTCAGACGCTGGGCCCGCACGTTGACCTGACCCAGGGGCATGTTGTAGCGGTCGTATGCGGCACGCTCGGCTGCAATGTCGGGGTCACTCTCGAAGAACAGCCATTCGGCCACGAACATGCCCTGGACGCGCTCGAGTTCGTGCGACACCGCATCGTCTACTGTCACGGGCTTGTCGAGCTCCGTGTCGCGTGCCGAGTAGAGGTGCTTCCATCCGCCGTAAAGGTCCGATCCCTCGCTTGCGTAGAAGCGGGTCGGCTTGCTGGAGAAGAAATGCTCCAGCTTGAAATAGGCCGAGAGATATTCCGAGTCGCGGGCGCCGATCCACCACCCATACACGTCAGTATTGCGCTCGAAGTAGACCAAGGCGCACATCAGCCCCACTCCGTACGGTGCGTAGGCGATCAAGCTCCTGGGCGTGGTGGTCACGGAGTCCTCGGGCTGAGGGGCCTGCAGCGGATGTAAATACGATAAGGCCCGCCGGCCGCGACACGCTTGATTTAGGTCAAACCTGAACCGCGCGTCATGGACGGGGTAACGGCTCTGCAGTGCGCCATCCTGCGTTTGAAGGTGGTTGTTGGACAAAGACATTTGAAAGCGGCGGGCTTATTGACGTATATCAAGACCGCGGGCAAGGCACACGCCTAGCATTTGTCAGGAAAGGCAATGGTTGCGGGGCGGATCGGAGCGGCTTGGAGAGCCGCAGATACGCTTGGAGAGGACGATAACCAGACCCGGGTGCAAACGGCGATGGATAAGCCCCGCTTCGTAAACCGCCAATATCGCATCAATCTCGCATATTTCATCCTGGCGGTGTTCGCAGTCCTGTGGCTGCAGAGCCTTTGGGTGCAGTCGCAGCGAATCGAGCGACTTTCTTACAGCGAGTTCCAGCAGCAGCTGAAGGCGGGCCGGGTCGGTGAAATCGTTGTCTACGAGAACCGCATCGAGGGGACCTTCAGCCAACCCACCGCGAGCGGGCACACACGCTTCGTCACCATTCGCGTCGACCCGGATCTCGCGAAGGACCTGGAAGGCTACAACGTCAAATACGGCGGGGCGCTCGAGCAGACGTTCATCCGGGACATCCTGTCCTGGACCATTCCGGCGCTTATCTTCATCGGCATCTGGATGTTCATTGTGCGCCGGTTTGCACAGAGCCAGGGCATGGGCGGCGGTTTCCTCACCATCGGCAAGAGCAAGGCAAAGGTGTACATGGAGAAGGACACGAGAGTCACCTTCGATGACGTGGCGGGCGTCGATGAGGCCAAGGAGGAGTTGAAAGAAATTATCGCCTTCCTCAAGAGTCCCCAGGGCTATGGCCGTCTCGGCGCCCGCATCCCGAAAGGCGTACTTCTGGTCGGTCCGCCAGGCACCGGCAAGACGCTGCTCGCGCGGGCGGTTGCCGGGGAGGCGGGGGTCCCGTTCTTTTCCATCAGCGGCGCGGAATTCGTCGAAATGTTCGTCGGCGTGGGCGCGGCGCGCGTGAGGGACCTCTTCGAGCAGGCGCGGCAGAAAGCGCCGGCCATCATCTTCATCGACGAGCTGGATGCGCTGGGGCGCGCGCGAGGCGCTTTCCCGCTCGGGGGCCACGACGAGAAAGAGCAGACGCTCAATCAGCTGCTGTCGGAAATGGACGGTTTCGACCCCAGCTCGGGACTCGTGCTGCTCGCGGCGACGAATCGCCCCGAGATACTCGACCCGGCGCTGCTGCGCGCCGGACGCTTCGACCGCCAAGTGCTGGTCGACCGGCCGGACCGCACGGGGCGCGTGCAGATCCTGAAGACGCATATCCGCAAGGTAAAGCTCGCGCCGGAGGTGGACCTGGAGAGCATCGCCGCCCTCACCGTCGGATTTACCGGCGCCGACCTGGCTAACCTTGTCAACGAAGCGGCGCTGCTGGCGACGCGCCGCAGGGGGGAAGCGGTGACGCCGGATGATTTCACGCGCGCGATCGAGCGCATCGTCGCGGGACTCGAGAAAAAGAACCGCGTACTCAATGCAAAGGAGCGCGAGGTGATCGCGCACCACGAGATGGGCCACGCGCTCGTGGCGATGAGCCTGCCGGGCGTGGATCCGGTGCACAAGATCTCGATCATCCCGCGGGGGATCGGTGCGCTGGGCTACACCATTCAGCGGCCCACCGAGGATCGCTATCTCATGACGCGGGGCGAGCTCGAAAACAAGATGGCCGTTCTCCTCGGCGGACGGGCGGCCGAGCAGATCGTGTTCGAACATCTTTCTACCGGAGCGGCCGACGATCTCGCCAAGGTGACCGAAATCGCGCGCAGTATGGTCATGCGATATGGGATGGTCGAAGAGCTCGGCCACGTGACCTATGAGGCGGAGCGTCCCACGTTTCTCGGGGCTCCTGGCGAAATTCCGCGCGGCCGCGAATTCAGCGAGGAGACCGCGCGGGAGATCGACACCGCCGTCAGGGGAATCGTGAAGAGTGCGTTCGAGCGGGCGGTGGGGGTACTGAACGAGCACCGGCTCGTGCTGGAACGCGGCGCAAAGGCGCTGCTGCAGAAGGAAACCCTGGTGGAGGAGGATCTGGAGGCGTTTCGGCGCGAGGTTGCCGCCTCGGCACCGTCAATCGTGAATCGGAATTTAACCGCAGATACACGCAGATAAACGCTGATCGGTTCCGTGAATCGTGAGACGTGGATTATTGATCGAGCCGTGTCACGTTTCGGCCTATCGGCGTTGATCGGCGGTTACCTAACGGTGCTCGGGGTTCAAAGTTCAGGGTTCCGTGTTCCAAATCTGCGGTTGTCTGCGGCTAGATGAATTTGGGGTTGGACTTCATCGGCAGTTGATTTCAAGGCGCTTTAGCCTTCGATGGCCGGTCACGGGTCACCGGTCACGCCCTTCTGCTTGAGGCGATTAGCCAACGATGTGGTGCTTGCCGATGAGGTAAACCGTGCTTGCCTGCGGTCCGCGCTCCCCCATTTCTTCGTCGAAGCGCACCTCCGCCCCGACTTGCAGGCTGTCGAAATCCGCGTCGACGATGCTGTTTCGATGGAAGTAGATGAGCCGCCCGCCCGGCGATTCGATCCTGCCATAACCCTCGTCCGCGTTGAGCTCCGCGATCTGTCCGTGGCCTGGAATCTCGTGGGCCTTCACATGGCCCCTGCGCACGCGCGCGTAGTCTTCGAGCTGACGGCGAATGGAGTCGAACGCATCGCGAATGGCGACATAGACATCGGTGTAGGCATGGTGCTCTTCCGGTTCGCGACTTGCGATGAGCTTGTTGTCAGGAACCGTAACGTCGATGCGGACATGGTAACGATTGCCGCGGCGATGGTGCTTGTGTGCGGACTCGATCGCAACGCGACAACCGATGATGCCGTAGTAGTACTGCTCGAGTTTCGAGGCGCGTTCCTCCACTTTCGCTGCGATGGCTTCGGAGCGCTCCAGATTGCGAAACGTGATTTGCAGGGGAATTTGCATACCTGATCCTCCCGGGTGGTGAGAGGCGCTGGGGCGGACGACACTTCGTGCAATCACCCGCCCGCTGTGTGATTGCACCAGAAATACTCTCCGCCAGAACGCGGCCCGCAGCGTTGATCCACGTCAAGTCTTACGCTGGCGCTCCCGACGGCGACGGAAAATGGGCGCTGCTCGACTGCTGCCGCAAAGCACGTTGACGCAGGTCAACAAGCGCTCCCGCTCGCCGCAGTATCCTTTTGCTTAATGGAACGGGGTGCCTGGCGGGAAGTGCCCGGAATGAAGACGAATCTACTTCCATTCCGCGATCGAGTCGCGGCGGGTCAGGCTCTCTCGACAGCCCTGGATGCATACCGGGCGCGGGAGGACGTGATCGTGCTGGCATTGCCGCGCGGCGGGGTCCCGGTTGCCGCCGAGGTGGCTGCGAAGCTGGGCGCGGACCTCGACCTGATGATCGTCCGCAAGCTTGGCGTGCTGGGCCACAGCGAGCTCGCGATGGGCGCCATTGCCAGCGGTGGAATACGGGTGCTCAATCCGCACGTCATTTCTTCCCTCGGGATCAAGGATGTCGCAATCGAGGAGGTGGCGAGCCGCGAGCAGCGGGAGCTTGAGCGGCGGGAGCATGCCTACCGAGGCGCGCGCCCGCGGCCGGTCATCGAGGGCCGGTGCGTGATCCTCGTGGACGACGGCATCGCGACAGGGGCCACAATGCGCGCGGCCATCGAGGCGCTGCGGCGCCAGTCGCCCGCCAAGATCGTGGTCGCCGTCCCAGTCGCGCCGCCGGATACGGTCATTCGGTTACGCGCGGAGGCGGATGAAGTGATCTGCCTCGAAACTCCGGAGCTTTTCATGGCTATAGGTCAGTTCTACATCGAGTTTCCGCAGCTGAGCGACGAGGCGGTGCGAGAGCAGCTCGCCAAAACGTGGGCCGCAACCGCCGACGGGTCGCCCGCGCACGGACGGGTTGGCAGCAGCGCTTGATTTTCGTCAAGACGAGCATCCGCCCGCGGCCGTACGCTTTGAATGCAGGATGGTTAACGCGATTCCTAACCGAAAAGGTGGTTTTACTGTGATGAAAGAAACCGTTCCGCAAGTCGGCGCCCCGGACCCGGAGCGCGACACGTCCCCCATCCTCGACGAAGACGAAGAGCTTTCGCTTGACCGGGAGCTGGAAACGGGAGTGTGCTATTTCAACGGCGTGGCTTATGCGCCCGGCCAGTACGTGCGCAGCGGGAGTGAGCTTCTCCACTGCGAGGAGCGCGGCGTCTGGGTGCGCAAAGGCGAGATGCCGTTCCGCTGAGCACGGAGAAAGACGCAGGACCGAGAATTTCTTGGGGGACGAGTTGGCGCGACCGGAGGGCGGACTGCGTCCCGGAAAGCGAGGCGATGAAATGTACAAGCAGATCCTGATCGCGGTGGACGGGAGTGAAACGTCGCGCCTGGCACTGGACGACGCGCTCCAGCTGGCCCGTGAGCAGGGGGCGAAAGTCCTGCTGCTGCACGTCTACGAGCCGATTATCAGTTCCTCGACCCACGGCGTTGTCGATCTCACAGAGGCGATCCGAAGTGAGGGCGAGAAGATCGCCGCTGCCGCCCTCGAGGAGGCCCGCAAGGCCGGTGTCGAAGCGCGCAACCGGGTGGTCGATGCGGCGGGTCGGCGGGTTGCGAGCGTGATCGTCGAGGAAGCGAACGCGGCGGACGCCGATCTGATCGTCCTGGGCACGCATGGCCGCCGCGGCCTGGAGCATCTGGTTCTCGGCAGCGTTGCCGAAGGCGTGGCGCGCCGTGCCGCGGTCCCCGTCCTTCTTATCCGCAAACGATGAACGCCGCCGCAGGGCCGATGACCATGCAGCCGATCCGGCCGCGCGGCGTATGAGGACCTTATAGATCATGGGCGCGCGGGATCAAGCCACCGGCATCACGATAGCAGCGGCGGGTGCTGCGCTCGAAGGGATTCTTACGCTCCCGCAGGGGACCTCCGGAGTCGTTGCCTTCGCGCACGGTAGCGGCAGCAGCCGCTTCAGCCCCCGGAACCGTTACGTCGCGGACATTTTGCACGACGGCGGATTGGGGACGCTGCTTTTCGATCTTCTCACGGCCGGGGAGCAGGCGATCGACGAACTGACGCGTGAGTTGCGCTTCGACATCGATCTGCTGACGCGCCGTCTGATCGGCGCGATCGACTGGCTGTCATCGGAGACGAGTACTGCTGGCCTGCCGATCGGGCTCTTTGGTGCCAGTACCGGAGCGGCGGCGGCGCTTCGCGCGGCGGCCGCTCGGGCCGACCGGGTCGCGGCGGTCGTTTCCCGTGGCGGGCGGCCCGATCTCGCAATGGATGCTTTGTCACAGGTACGGGCGCCGACCCTGCTCATCGTGGGCGGGCTGGATGGGCCCGTCATAAAGATGAATCGCGCGGCCGCGGCGCGACTCGAGACGGAACACCGTGTCGAGATCGTTGAGGGCGCGACACACCTCTTCGAGGAGCCCGGCAAGCTCGAGGAGGTGGCGCGGCTGGCGCGGGACTGGTTCCGGCGCTACCTTGCGGCCGTGAATCGTAAAACGTGAAACGCAATTTAACCGCAGATAAACGCCGATACACGCAGATGGTTCGATACAAGAGAACCGTTCTCCCTGCGTGCTTCGGACTCCGCAGTGGATAGATGCGCAGCAAACTCAGTCGAACCTTGAACTCGAAACTCGAACCTGGAAACTGGAAACGTGAATGAACTTAGCCTGTTTGCGCTGAACGCGAGCCGTGAGTTTGGCCAGCGCGTCGCCGAGGCACTGGGGGTCCCGTTGTCCGCGCACGAGGAGCGGGAATTCGAGGACGGCGAGCACAAGGCGCGGGCGCTGGAGAGCGTCCGTGGGCGGGACCTTTATGTGCTGCAATCGCTTTATGGGGATTCCTCGCAAAGCGCCAATGACAAGCTGGTGCGGCTGCTGTTTTTCATTGGCGCGCTGCGGGACGCATCAGCCGGGCGGATTACCGCTGTGCTGCCTTATCTCTGCTACGCGCGCAAGGACCGGAGAACCAAATCGCGCGACCCGGTATCGACGCGCTATGTTGCGGCGGTGCTCGAAGCTGTCGGCACCGATCACGTCGTCACGCTGGACGTGCACAACCTTGCCGCTTATGAAAATTCGTTCCGCATTCCGGCCGAGCACCTCGAGGCAAAGAAGCTGTTCGTGGACTATTTCGGCTCCATTGTCGCGGGGAACGAAGTGGCGGTCGTCTCACCCGATGTTGGCGGCGTCAAGCGTGCGGAGGCCTTTCGCGAGGCCCTGGAGGGAAGGCTGGGCCGGCCGGTATCGCGCGCGTTCATGGAGAAACAGCGCAGCAGCGGCGTGGTCTCGGGCGACCGGCTTGTCGGCGAGGTGGCCGGCCGGACAGTGATCATTATCGACGATCTCATCAGCAGCGGCACGACGCTTGCGCGCGCGGCGGCTGCGTGCGGCGGTGCGCGGCGCATCTACGCGGCTGCGTCGCACGGCCTTTTCGCGCAGAAGGCGGGAGAGGTGCTGGGCGCAAGCGCAATTGGTGAGATCGTGGTGACTGACACGGTGCCGCCGTTCCGGCTCAAGGCGGCCGCGGCGCGCGACAAACTCAGGATTCTTGGGACCGCGCCACTATTCGCCGAGGCCATCCGGCGCATGCACTCGGGCGGCTCGATCGTGGACCTGCTCAAGGTTTAAAAGCTATTCTTAACCGTCGATCGACGTTCGCAAATCGTAAATCGTGATCGTAAAGCAGAATTTAACCGCAGATACACGCAGATAAACGCCGATACCACTCAAAAAACCTTTCCGCCTTCTGCGTCAGGGTTGTTCCGACGACGATGCACGCCGATTCGTGAAATGTGAAACGGGAAACGGGATTCAGGCGCGGACAAAAGCAGCTTCGATTTTCCGTTTTATCTGTGTGTATCTGCTTTTATCTGCGGCTAAAAGGTTGTGGGTTTCTGTCTTTTTCGATTCACGATTCACGAGGCTGAAGCGTAGCGCTCTGCCAGCTCGAGATAGCGGCGCGCACGCTCGACCCACTTCTCGCGCGCGGCCGGTTCGAGATGATCCCGGAGATGCCAGACCGAGAGCTTGGCCCTCAAGCTCGCGCGGATGGATTTATAGAAGCGCACCAGCGGCTCGGAGGGTGTGTCGCGGGTCCGTTCGCTGTAGATTTCGAGCGCCACGTCGCCGATCCACGCGGCGCCCGCATGCTCGCACTCAAGGGAGAGATAAGCGATCTCTTCGACCGGGTCGAGAAGCCGCCAGTCCCGATTGAACTCCAGGCAATCGATGAACACGGGCTCGCGGCCAAGAAAGACATGCTCGGGTCGAAGATCTCCATGCCCCTCCACGATTTTGCTGTCCCTGGCGCGTTGCTCGAACAGCGCGGCCTGCCGCCCGAGCGTATCCAGCTGGCTCGTCGTGATCTTCTCGATCAGCGCACGGGAAAGGCCGTAGTCGGTAATCAAGAGCTCGCGCTGGTTCGCGTGAATATTGCGCTCGAGGCGTTGACGATAACGGGCAGGATCCATGACGACCGGCTCGGAACGCCGGTAGAAGTGGGCCAGCACGAGCATGAAGCGGCGCACATCTTCCCTGCTTACGCGTCCCCCGCTGATCGCGCGATCGAGCATCAGCTCGTGCGGCAACCGGCGCATCTTGACCAGCCATTCCACGGCTTCGCCATCTCCCGCGAGCCGGAACTGTCCTCCGGGGGCTTGCGTCAGCGCCACTACATCGAGATAGATGTCGCGCGCGAGGCGGCGGTTCAGCCGCAGCTCCTCGAGGCAGTCGGTGCGGCGCGCCTCGAGGGTGCTGAAGTCCAGAAACTCGTAACGGACCGGTTTCTTGAGCTTGTAAGCATGGCGGTCCGTGAGAAAGACGAACGACATGTGCGTCTGGATCACTTCGACTGCCGCAGGCTGCTCCGGGTAGCTCGCGGGACGGCCGAGGTGGGCGACTTTTGCCTCGAGCGCGAATCCGTGCCTCTCGAGCCGCGCGTCGTCCGGGGGGCAGGCCATGCATCTATCCGAAATCATGAATAATTTTCTCGCTGGGTGCGCACTGCTGGCTTGATCTGCGTCAATGGCGATTAACGCGATTGGGGGAAAATTTTCACAAGAGTGGCAATGGGTTGAAAGCAGGTTGCGCCGAGCTATGGACCTCAGCGATATCAAGGATTTCGAGCTGATCAGCGGGCACGGCTACAACCAGGACCGCATGCTGCACGCGGCGATGGCGCGGTTGACGCACGGCTTGTCGCCTGCGTCGCTGGGAGCGGCAGCCGGTGACTGGCTCACGCATCTTGCCCTCTCACCCGGCAAGCAGCAGCAGCTCGGGGAAAAGGCGTTGCGAAAGCTGCACCGGCTGGTTCTCTACCAGATGCAATGGGCGCGCACGCGTTGCCCGCCCTGTATCGAGCCGTTGCCGCAGGACACCCGCTTTCGTCATCCCGATTGGCAGCAGTATCCCTTCAACCTCATCTACCAGAGCTTTCTGCTTTGTCAGCAGTGGTGGTGGAACGCGACTACGGAGGTGCGCGGCGTGACGCCGCACCACGAACAGGTCATGACGTTCATTGCCCGCCAACTCCTGGACATCGTGTCGCCCTCGAATTTCCTGCTGACCAATCCCGAGGTGCTGCGGGAGACGCTCCGTAGCGGCGGCATGAACCTCGTCAAGGGCGCGGCCAACTGGTGGGACGACGCGGAGCGTCTCGCGGCCGGGCGCCGGCCGGAAGGCGCCGAAGCCTATGAGGTTGGCAAGACTGTTGCAGTGACGCCGGGAAAGGTCATCTTGCGGAACCGGCTGATGGAGCTCATCCAGTACCGGCCCGCGACGGCGCGTGTCTACCGTGAACCGGTGCTGATCGTCCCTTCCTGGATCATGAAGTATTACGTTCTCGATCTCTCACCCCACAACTCGCTTGTGCGCTATCTCGTGCGTCAGGGGCACACCGTCTTCATGATTTCGTGGAAGAACCCCGATGCCCTGGACCGCGACCTCGGCATGAAGGACTATCTGAGGCAGGGCGTCATGGCCGCGCTTGAGGCCGTATCGACGGTGCTGCCCAAGCGTCGTGTTCACGCGGTGGGATATTGCCTCGGGGGCACATTGCTCGCGATCGCCGCAGCGTGCCTGGCGCGGGACGGCGACCCGTGCCTGCGTTCGGTCACGCTGCTGGCATCGGAAGTCGATTTCGAGGAACCGGGGGAGCTTTCGCTCTTCATCGACGAGAGCCAGGTCGCCTACCTTGAGGACCTGATGTGGGACCAGGGCTATCTGGACGGAAAGCAGATGGCCGGCGCCTTCACGCTGCTGAATTCGAAGGATCTCGTGTGGTCGCGCATCGTGCGCGATTACCTCATCGGGCGCCGCCGCCCCATCAGCGACTTGATGGCGTGGAACGCTGATGCCACGCGCCTGCCCTATCGCATGCACGCGGAATATCTGCGGGACTTCTATCTCAAGAACGATCTCGCCGAGGGCCGCTACGAGGTCGGCGGCAAACCCGTTTCGCTGGGCGATATCGAAGTGCCATTGTTCGCCGTCGGTACGGTGAGCGACCACGTCTCTCCCTGGCGATCCGTATACCGGATTCATCTCCTCACCAATACGGAGGTCACTTTCCTTCTGACCACCGGAGGGCACAACGCCGGCGTCGTGAGCGAGCCCGGGCATGCCAATCGCAGCTACCAGCTCGACACCCGTAAGCGGAACGGCAAGTACGTTGACCCCGACACATGGCGTTCGACAGCGCCGGTGAGCGAGGGCTCGTGGTGGCCGGAGTGGCAGCGCTGGCTTGCCGCGCATTCCAGCGGGCAGGGGCGTCGGCCGGCAATGGGCGCGCCAACACACGGCTACGCTCCACTTGAGGGGGCTCCGGGGCAGTACGTTCTGGCACCTTAGCGCATGCGCGCGCCGGGCATCGGGGGCGCGAGCGCCTCCGATGCCCGCTTTCGGTATACTTCCGCAATCGCAATTACGCCGCGATCGGGCGGCCATTCCCGTGTCGAATCCCGCATTCGTGGCAGAGGTGACGGTGCTGCGCGCGCGCAGCGCTCCAAGGAACGTTTTCTGATGGCGCAGAAGTCCAACGCGGAGACTCAGCAACAAGGGGCGGACGAGAGCTCGCAGCTGCACGGTATCCTGCAGTCGGCGATGGATGCGATCATCACCATCGACGAGCAGCAAAAGATCGTGCTCTTCAACGCCGCCGCCGAGCGCATCTTCCGCTGCCCGGCGGCGCAGGCAGTCGGAGGGACGCTCGACCGCTTCATACCGGAGCGCTACCGGGCGGGCCACCGCGCGCATGTCGGGAACTTTCGCGCGCAGGGGGCGACCACCCGGCGGATGGGCGACGAGACGGTCCTGCACGGACTGCGGGCGGACGGTGAAGAGTTTCCGCTCGAGGCGTCGATCTCACGCATCGAGACAGGGGGGCTCGGGCTCCTTACCGTGATCCTGCGGGACATCACCGAGCGCAAACGCGCGCAGGACGTGCTGGAAGAGACCCACCGCCAGCTGCACGAGCTCTACGCAGCCATGCACGACGTGCGGGAGGCGGAGCGCATGCGGGTCGCGCGCGAGCTGCACGATGAGCTGGCGCAATGGCTGACCGCGCTCAAGATGGACGTGTCGTGGCTTGCAGCGCGCCTGCCGAACACGGAAAAGCCGCTGATCGACAAGGTGGAGAAGATGAAGAAGCTCGTCGACACCATGGTCGGCTCGGTGCGCCGCATCGCCGCGGACCTGCGGCCAGCGATGCTCGACGACCTTGGCCTCACGCCCGCAGTCGAGCACCTGGTTCACGAGTTCTCGCAACGCACTGGCATCGTGGTCAGCCTGGATCTCGACGCCGGTGCCGGTGAGTTCAAGGATCCGCTGGTGACGGCAATCTACCGGATGGTGCAGGAGGCACTGACCAACGTCGCGCGCCACGCCGGGGCCACTGAAGTCCGCGTGTCGGTCAGAGTGGCCGGAGAGCATATCAAGGTGGCCATTGGGGACAACGGAAAAGGCGTCGATCCCGAGGCCCTGAACAAGGAAAAATCGTACGGTCTGCGCGGCATCAGGGAGCGCGCGCGTACGCTGGGTGGGGCGGCGAACATACGGGCAGCGGGGCAGGGCGGCACGCTCATCGAAATCGAGATTCCGGTTGCCCCTTACCGCGGCGCGCAGGTCCGCGCATGATCAGGGTGCTGCTCGCGGACGACCATACCATCGTCCGAGCAGGTTTGAAGGAGCTCCTCTCCGAGACCGGCGACATTACTGTGTCGGGCGAGGCCAATGATGGCGCCGAGGCGCTGGCGCGAATTCGCGAGAGCGACTACGACGTTGCGGTGCTCGACATGTCCATGCCCGGCCGCAGCGGCATCGAGCTCATCAGGCAAGTCAAGCGGGAGAGGCCCCGGCTGCCGATCCTTGTGCTCAGCATGCACAGCGAGGAACAGTACGCGGTGCGAGCGTTGAAAGCAGGCGCGTCGGGCTACCTGACGAAGGAGAGCGCTGCCGACCAGCTGGTCGCCGCGATCCGCCGGATCGCGGCGGGCGGCGCGTTCGTCACCCCGGAAACCGCGCAGCGGCTTGCACTCGATGTCAATGCAGCTGGTGCCGCCGCTCCGCATACGCTGCTCTCCGACCGCGAGTTTCAGGTGCTCCGGCTGATCGCGGACGGGAAGTCGGTGAGCGAGATCGCGAAACAGCTTACTCTGAGCGTAAAAACAATCAGCACGCACAAAACCCGCATCATGCGCAAGATGAGGCTTGCCAATCAGGCCGAGCTCATTCGTTACGCGATCGAGCACGAGCTGCTCGACGATCCGCCTGCCTCTCATTCCTGAAAGTGTGACCGGTAGCCTGTGACCGGTGACCGGCAAGACCCCGGCGCGGCCGCGCCATCGCGCTAAAGGCTCTTGTTTTCAGCGGTTTCCACAAACGACCCGTTGCCGCTCGCTGGTTAATTCTATGAGCGTGTAGGAGGATTCCTACACCTAGTTTAAGGATCCGCTGATATTTTCACCCCGGGGCGCTGCGCATACTGGGACCATGAACAATAACACTACGGTATACGGTGACGTGAAAGTCTTCGTAGTGGAGGATTCGGCGCTTGTTCGGGAACGGCTGGTCGAGATGATCAGCGAGGTCGACGGCGTGGATGTCGTCGGAGAGGCTGATAGCTACGGGACCGCTGTAGCGGGCATCATGTCTACTCATCCCGACGTGGCGATACTCGACATCAGCCTTGCCGATGGCAACGGTATCGAGGTGCTCGCGCACGTGAAGCCACGCCTGCCTGGGCTGCGGGGAATCGTATTGACCAACTACAACTCGCCCCAGCATCTCAAGGCGAGCGCGGACGCCGGGGCCGAGTATTTCCTCGACAAGTCCGTCGATTTCGAGCGCATCACTGAAATTCTTCGGCAGATGCTAAATACACAAGAGCACTAATGAGAGGTTCCGGGCAGGGATGATTTTTAACGCAGCTTAGCAGTCAACCAGGAGTCCGCCATGCTTCAAACCGTTGCCATCAACCCCGCGATCCCGACGAGCCGGGCAACGACTCGCGCAAAGGGTTCCCCGCGCCTGATCTCGGATTATCGGGCCGGCGTTGGGTGCGCATCGTGTTGCCTGCAGGGTGTGTGCCTGCCGTCGAATCTCGAAAGCCCGGAGCTGGATCGTTTCGACGCGATCGTCGCCCAAAAGCGGAAAGTGGCGCGTGGCGCGGCGCTCTACCGCAACGGCGACACGTTCGAGGCCCTCTACGCCGTGCGAAGCGGGGCCTTCAAGTCCGTGGGCGTATCGCGACAAGGCGACGAGAAGATCACGGGCTTCTACCTTCCGGGCGAGATGCTCGGGCTGGACTCGATCAGTCCTTGCCGCCACAGCTACGATGCGATTGCGCTCGAAGACAGCGAGGTGTGCGTGATTCCCTACGCGGCGCTCGAGCAAATGGCCGCATCGACTCCCGCACTGCAGCGCCAGCTCTTCCGTTTGCTCTCGAGCGACATCTCCCGCGATCAGGGGCTTATGCTGTTGCTCGGAAGCATGAGCGCGGAACAGCGGCTCGCCGCGTTTCTTCTGAGCCTGTCACGTCGCTTCCAGCGCATGGGCTTTGCGGCCAATTGTTTCGTGCTGCGCATGACGCGCGAGGAGATCGGCAACTACCTCGGCGTCACGCTCGAGACGATCAGCCGGCTGATGTCACGCTTCCAGCGCGCCGGTCTAATCGCAGTGCAACAGCGCGATGTCGAGCTGAGCGACGTTGAAGGGCTGATGGAAATCGTTGGCCACTGGTGAGTCGGTGGGCGTTGACGAAGAACGTGTTCAATGTTCAACGTTCAATCTTTAAAGCGAGAAACTTCGTATTCGAGAGCCGTCCGACGTTTCTTGAGACTTGAAACTTGAAACTTGATTGTCCCGTTTCCTCCTCCTCTGGACGGGGCGTTTCACGCCGGTTGCATTTCAGCCGGCGTTTTCTATTCCCGGGCAAGGAAGGAATCTAGCGCGGATTGGCGTTCACCTGCGGCCGGAAAAGCCGCAATCCGTGAATTCCAGATTGCGGCCAGTCCCTTTGTGCGAGCGTCGCGGACCAGGTGTTTTTCGATCCGTTATCGGATGACCAGGACTGGTACTGTGCTGTGAGCCAGCACCTTGCTCGCCTGGCTGCCCAGCAACAGCCGCGAGATGCCGCGGCGCCCATGGGAGCCCATGACGATCAGGTCGCAGCGGTTGCGCTTCGCGGCCTTGATGATCTCCGTGTAGGGAAACTCGGCCATGACGTAGAACGTCTTGCATGGCACACGTGCCGCTGCTGCCGCCTTTTTTACAACGCCAAGATAACGCGTCGCTGCTTTCTTGACGCTCGCCTCGTGCTGCTTCGGCGACAGGCTTGCCGGTGGCACGAATTCCGCATACGCCGCCGGCTGCCAGGGCGGGCCAACGTAGAAGCCGGTTAACCGCGCCCTCTGCTCTTTTGCGAGCTGCACCGCCCGCTTGATGGCGCGCCGTGACGGAGCCGAGCCGTCGGTCGCAACCAGAATCTTCTTGAACATGGCTTCAGCCTCCAGGTAAGTTCATCGACGCCGATCCCGGCCTCTGGTCTGCGGATCCAGACGACCGTTGGGCCACTGCACGGCCTTGCGTTGCGGGGGAATCCGCCTACCAGCAAGAACGTGCGCAATAAATCAACCGCGCAACGCCTTGTTTCTAATCTACTCCAAGGCGCGTCGACCGTATTGATTTAGGTCAATTGAGACAGAGGCGGGGGTGGCTCTTACTGATAGGCGACGCACTTTTCGCAGACGGTGCCAGTGACGTCCTTCTTCAAATGCGCGGCCCTCAATGCCACGAACGGCTTCGAGTTCCAGGCGTCCATGAACGACACCTGGTTGAGATCGCCCATGGTCCAATTGGCGGTCGCGTCGAAGCAGCACGCCGAAAGCTTCCCTTCGGCCGTGACGTGACCCTCGGTGAATGCGGACCAGCACGGCAGGGGTTCGCGCAACGCACCGATCCGGCCCTGGTTCCCGGCGGTCGGGCGATACCCAAGTTGTTCCTCGCGTTGCGTGGCGAAGGCGCCCATGGAGTAGAGGGGAAGCCAGTAGTGCTCGTCGACGTACGGCCTGACCCGCTCCGAGAGAAGCCGCTCCATTTTCTCCTGCTGCTCGCCGTCATAGCGGATGGAAGAGGCGTAGAGTCCGGTCTTGTAGCCGCCGCGCGCGCGGACCTCCGCGGCTGACTTGATGTTGTCCAGAGCGCGGTGAAACAATCGGCCCGCCACGCCCATGATGTGCTCGAACTGGGATTCGTCGGCCGCGTTTACCGACCACTTGAGCGAGTCGAGCCCGGCCTTCATGCATTCCTCAACGGCTTCGGGGAACGACATGGAGGCATTGGACGTGAGAAACACGTATGGCATCGCGATGCCGCGTTTGAGGTAGCGGATGCAATCGACCAAAAGGCGCGGGTTCATGAACGACTCGCCGAGGTAGAAGACGCCGATTTCCTCCACTCCGGCTTCCCGCATCTCCCTCGTGACCCGCTTGAACAGCTCGAAATCCATGTCCCATTTTGGCTGCACCTCGCGCGTGCGCAGTGCGCAGAAACCGCAGCGGTAGTTGCAGCGGGGCGAAATCTCGATCTTCACGCTCTTGGGCGCGGGCAGGACCGCCTTCTGGTAGTCCGCCGGAATGCGGGTGGTGTTATCGATGCGTTCAGTGATCTTGGCCATGCCCGAACCCCCCAATTTTCCTGATATCGCGCGAAGTTACCGTTCAAGCTTCCCCCCAGCTTTGATTTAGGTCAAGCCGCCGCGGCCGCAATCTAGGCGCAGCGCGACATCGGTCACGGCTGCCCCGACGCGCGAGGCCTACCCTCTCGGCGAAGCGCAAACACTGACAGTTTCTCGCGGATGGCGGCGGTGCGAATGACAACTTTGCGTGCGCTCCGGCGTTCTTGACCTAGATCAACCCTGCTGTAGTTTCAGGACCTTATCATGCGTCGAGCTTGTCATCGCCGAGGAGCGCCGATGCAGTCCCAGGACACATTCAATTACACGGTGGTTCGCCAGTTCGCCCTCATGACGGTGGTGTGGGGCGTCGTCGGCATGCTGGTTGGGGTCCTCATTGCAGCCCAGCTGATGTGGCCGGAACTCAATCTCGCGCCGTGGCTGTCCTACGGCCGGCTGCGACCGCTCCACACGAACGCGGTCATATTCGCGTTCGGCGGTTCGGCGCTGTTTGCCACTTCCTACTACGTCGTTCAGCGCACCTGTCACGTGCGCCTTTTCAGCCCCGCGCTCGCGTCCTTTACGTTCTGGGGCTGGCAGGTGGTGATCGTGGCTGCGGCGATTACGCTGCCGCTTGGCTTTACGACGTCCAAGGAATACGCCGAGCTCGAATGGCCGATCGATATCCTGATCACGCTGGTATGGGTAGCGTATGCCGTTGTGTTCTTCGGCACCATTGCCAAGCGCCGGACGCCGCACATCTATGTCGCGAACTGGTTCTATGGAGCTTTCATCCTGACGGTCGCGTTGCTGCACGTGATCAACAGCGCGGAGATTCCCGTCACGCTCTGGAAGTCGTACCCGGTATACGCCGGCGTGCAGGACGCGATGGTGCAGTGGTGGTACGGCCACAATGCCGTCGGATTTTTCCTGACGGCGGGATTCCTCGGCATCATGTACTACTTCGTTCCGAAACAGGCGGGCCGCCCCATTTACTCGTATCGCCTGTCAGTGGTGCACTTCTGGGCGCTGATTTTTACCTACATGTGGGCGGGGCCGCATCACCTGCATTACACCGCGCTGCCCGACTGGGCGCAGTCGCTCGGAATGCTGTTCTCGCTCATCCTGCTCGCGCCATCATGGGGCGGCATGATCAACGGCATCATGACGCTCTCGGGTGCGTGGCACAAGCTGCGTGATGATCCGATCCTCAAGTTTCTCATCGTTTCACTGTCGTTTTACGGCATGTCGACCCTCGAGGGGCCGTTGATGTCGATCAAGACCGTCAACGCGCTCTCGCACTACACCGACTGGACCATCGGCCACGTTCATTCCGGGGCGCTCGGATGGGTGGGTCTCATCTCGATTGGCGCGCTTTACTACCTGATTCCGCGTCTCTACGGGCGCACGGAAATGGCGAGCGTCGGGCTCATCACCTTGCATTTCTGGGTCGCAACGGTGGGCATCGTGCTCTATATCGCGGCCATGTGGATCGCCGGCGTCATGCAGGGCCTGATGTGGCGCGGCGTGAGCCCGGATGGGACCCTGACGTATACCTTCGCCGAGTCGGTCAAGGCGACCTATCCGTTCTACGCCATCCGTCTGCTGGGCGGGACGCTCTATCTCGCCGGCATGCTGATCATGGCCTACAACGTCTGGAAGACGGTGGTGGGACAGCGCGCGGTTGACGCGCCCATTCCGGCCGCCGCTGCCGCCTGAAGATCCGTGATTCGTGATCAGTGAGTCATGAAAGGCAAAGCATGAGCAAGAGTCCTGTATCAGCACATGATGTGATCGAGCGCAAAGTCGGGTTGCTGATCGCGCTCGTGATCGCGGTGGTGGCCGTGGGCGGTTTGGTCGAGATCGTGCCGCTGTTCTTTCAGCGCTCGACGACCGAGCCGGTGGCGGGCCTGAAGCCCTATACGGCGCTGCAACTTGCCGGCCGCGACGTCTATATACGCGAGGGCTGCTACAACTGCCATTCGCAGATGATCCGCCCGTTTCGCGCGGAGACGGAGCGCTACGGCCACTATTCGGTCGCGGGTGAGTCGGTCTACGAGCACCCCTTTCTGTGGGGCTCGAAACGCACGGGGCCCGATCTCGCGCGGGTCGGCGCGCGCTACTCCGATGAGTGGCACCGCGTGCACCTGATCAATCCTCGCGACCTAGTGCCCGAGTCGAACATGCCGGGTTACGCATTTCTCGAGACGGCTGCTTTGAACGGCGATGAACTGCCGCCGAAGATGCGCGCGCTGCGCGCCGTCGGGGTTCCATACAGCGACGCCGATATCGCCGGCGCGGCCGAGAGCGTCAAGGGCAAGACCGAGATGGAAGCGCTGATCGCCTACCTGCAAAGTCTGGGCGGCGCCCTGCGCAAGGTGAGGTGAGTCATGGACCTGGCATTAGCACGCAGCATTGTGACCGTGGCGGCGTTCGTCACGTTCATCGGTATCGTCGTCTGGGCTTGGAGCGGCGCCCGCCGGGAGCGTTTCGAGGCCGCAGCCAAATTGCCGCTTGAGGACGATGAGCCGCAAAGGCCTCGCGGCGGCGGCGTGGCTGCGCCGTCAGACCATGGGAGCATGAGATGAGCGATTTCACCCACGAGGCATGGAGCCTCTACATTGCGCTGATCACGGTGGTGAGCATCATCGCGTGCGCGGTTCTGCTGAAGGCCCTCAGCACCAGGCGCGTCGCGAAGGACGAGCAGGTCGGCACTACCGGGCACACCTGGGACGAGGATCTCACCGAGCTGAACAACCCCCTGCCGCGCTGGTGGATGTGGCTGTTCTACATCACGATCGTTTTCAGTGTCGTCTACTTGGTGCTCTACCCGGGTCTCGGCAGTTTTCGCGGCTATCTCGGGTGGACTTCGACGGGACAGTTTGAGGATGAAGTGAAGCGCGCGGAAGCCCGTTTCGGCCCCATTTACAGGAAATTCCTGGCGCAGGACATCAAGCAGGTCGCGGCCGATCCGGAGGCGCGGGCGATTGGCCAGAAGCTGTTTCTCAACTATTGCGCGCAATGCCACGGTTCGGACGCGGGTGGCGCGAAGGGTTTTCCCAGTCTTCGCGACGGAGACTGGCTATACGGAGGCGAACCGGAGGCAATCAAGACCAGCATCACGGAGGGTCGCGCCGGCCTGATGCCGCCTCAAGGCGCCCTGGTCGGGGGCGATGAGGGCGCGAAGGACGTTGCGCACTACGTGCTGTCGCTCTCGGGACGCACGCACGATTCGCTGCGCGCGAGTCGCGGTAAGGCCAAGTTCGATACTATCTGCATGGCTTGCCACGGCCTGGACGGAAAAGGCAACAAGCAAATTGGCGCGCCCAACCTCACCGACAATGTATGGCTGCACGGCGGGACGGAAGCGGCGATCATCGAAACCATTCTCAAGGGCCGCAAAGGCGAGATGCCGGCACACAAGGATTTCCTCGATGCCGCCAAGATTCATCTGCTCGCGGCCTATGTCTACGGTCTTTCTGCGGAGACGGGCAAATAGGACGAGATGCGGCCCGCAAGCGAGCAGATTGCAGCGGCGCCGGTTCGCGGAGCGGGCGATATCGACGTCGTCACGCGGGCGTTGCATCTGGCGTTGGTGTGTTCGGGGTTGCCGCCTGGCTATCCGGAGACCTTGCCGGTGACGACGAGCGTGCCGCCTCGTTGGGTTTTACCCTTCACAGCTGGCTCGGCATTGCGGCGAGCGCGGCGGTGGGCCTGAGGCTGGTGTGGGGGTTGATCGGGCCGCGTAACGCACGCTTTTCCTCCTGGCTGCCGGTGACGCGCGAGCGTTTGAGGCTCGTCCTCGAGGATGTCGGCACGTTGCTGCGCTTCCGGCTGCCCGAGCGGCCGGCGCATCAGGGGCTCGCCGGGGTCGTGCAGAGTTTCGGCCTGATCGTGTTCGCATGGGCTGCGGCCACAGGATCCGTGCTGTTTTTTCTGCTCGAGCCCGGCGTCAGGCCCGGACCGTCGCTCGATTTCGTCAAGGAACTTCACAAAGTGGGCGAGACTCTCATTCCCGCGTTCCTTGCCATTCACGTCGGGGCAACGATCGCTCATGCGCTTGCCGGGGACGCCGGTTGGCGCCGAATGTTATTTCTGTCGTCAAAATAGCGCCGCAGCGGCCCAGAATCCTCGGCCGCGGCGAGAAGTGTCTCGGGAGTTGCCAGTGCCGCAAACAGCGCAAGACGCGCAGCCCTCGCCGCCGGGCGGCGAGCTCGAGGCCTCGCTTTACGAGGTCCGGAAGAAGATCTATCCGCGTGCGGTCCATGGGTGGTGGGCCGGTTGGCGTTGGGCGCTGGTCTGGGCCACGCAAATCATCTATTACGGCCTGCCGTGGCTGACGTGGAACGAGCGCCAAGCGGTGCTGTTTGATCTCGCCGCCCGCAAGTTCTACGTCTTCGGACTGGTGTTTTGGCCGCAGGACGTAATCTATCTCACCGTTCTGCTGATTATCGCCGCGCTTTCGCTGTTTCTTTTTACCGCCGTGGCCGGGCGCTTGTGGTGCGGCTACGCCTGTCCGCAGACCGTCTACACGGAAATCTTCATGTGGATCGAGCGGCGGATCGAGGGCGAGCGCATGGCGCGCATCCGCCTCGATGCCGCGCCCTGGACCGGCCGCAAGATCGCGCTGAAGAGCGCGAAGCACGCCGCCTGGATCGCGTTCGCGCTGTGGACGGGGTTCACATTCGTCGGCTATTTCACGCCGATCACGGCGCTGTGGGGCAGTCTGCTGGCGTTCTCGCTCGGGCCATGGGAAACCTTCTGGGTCGCGTTCTACGGCTTTGCCACCTGGGGTAACGCCGGCTTCATGCGCGAGCAGGTCTGCAAATACATGTGTCCCTACGCACGGTTCCAGAGCGCCATGTTCGATCGCGATACGCTGATCATCACGTATGACCAGCGCCGGGGCGAGCCGCGCGGCGCGCGCAACCGCTCGATCGATCGCGCGGCGGCCGGGCTGGGCGACTGCGTCAATTGCGCAATCTGCGTGCAGGTCTGTCCGACCGGTATCGACATCCGCGAAGGCCTGCAGTACGAATGCATCGGCTGCGCCGCCTGCATCGACGCATGCGACCAGGTCATGGATCGCATGAAATATTCCCGCGGGCTGATCCGTTACTCTTCGGAAGCGGGCATCGAGGGCGGCTACTCCGCACGCCAGATCGTGCGGCGCGCGCTGCGCCCGCGAACGCTGCTCTACGGCGCGGTTCTCCTCGGGGTCATCGCTGCGCTGTTCCTGACGCTGTTTCTGCGCACCCCGCTCAAGGTGGACGTGATCCGGGACCGCGCGGCCCTCGTGCGCGAGACGGCCGATGGTTTCCTCGAGAATGTTTACCGCCTGCAGCTGATGAATACGCGCGAGGCGACGCATCGTTATCGCCTCGAGGTCTCAGGGCTCGACGGGGTCCAGGTCATCGCGAAGCAGCCGGTGGAGATCCCGCCGGCAACTGCAATGACGGTTCCGGTTTCGGTGCGCGTGGACGCGACGAAGCTGAGAACCGGATCGCATACCATTACGTTTCGCGTGAGCGATGTCGACCAGCCCGCCATCGCGGTGACGGAAAACTCGCGTTTCTACGTCAGGTAGTGACCCGTGACCGGTGACCAGTAACTCATGAATAACAAGTCGAAAACTCAAGCCGACATACCAAAGCGCGGCGCGCCGGGCCGGATCACGGATCACGGGTCGCGGGTCACGCATCACCAGCAAAGGCCGTGGTTTCGCGAGCCGTGGCCATGGCTGCTGATGGCGGGTCCGGCGGCAGTCTTCTTGGCGGGATCTGTAACGATCTGGCTGGCAATCGCCAGCAACGACGGTTTGGTCGCGGATGACTACTACAAGCGCGGGCTTGCCATCAACCAGGAGCTCGGCCGGGACCGCCTGGCTGCGAGATTGGGCATTCGCGCGACCGTGAGCCAGGACCGGCAGGGCGCGCTTGAGGTCGCGCTGGCAGGCAGCGCCTCGCTGCCGCCGGCGCTGATAGTGCGAATCATCCATCCCACCCGTGCCGGTGACGATAGAACCCTGGTGCTGCCACCCGTAGCTCGCGGCGTCTACCGCTCCGATACGGTGACGATCCCGGTCGGACGCCGCTACGTCATTCTGGGGGACGAGGCGGGCAGCTGGCGCCTGACCGGGGTGTGGACATTACCTTTGCTGCAGCCGTTCGAGCTCGCGCCGCGCAGCGACTGAGAGGGCATGCCATGAAACAACGGTTGATCTGGATCCTGTGGCCGTCTTTTATCGTGGGTGGGGTCGCCGAGGCGGTGTTCTTCACGCTATTCGATCCCTCGGAGCTTGCGATTTTCGGCGAGTCGCTCGAACTGAGCCGGCTGGCCGTCTATTCGCTCGGCTTTTTCCTGTTTTGGCTGTTTGCTGCGGCATCGAGTGCCTTCACCTGTTTCCTGCAGCGCGGCTCCGACGAGGTGAATCGTCGATAGCGCCCCGAAACGGCTGTCCGAAAGCGGCGAAACAGGGAGTTGCGATTGGCCGGAGTGAACGAAAGGCATCTTGACGTAGGTCAAAACCCCGCAGAGCGACAAGGGTAGGATGTTTTTCAGGCGGGGCGGCCGGGCGGTTTTGACGGCCGGGAATGCGCAAGACCCGCCGTTGAAGCGAAGGAGCAGACCATGGCAAACATCACCCGATTCGACCCGTTCAACGAAATGGACGACTTGTTCAAAGGGTTATTTGTGCGCCCGATGCGGTTCGATCTTGAAATGCCGGTAGAGATGAAACTCAAGATGGATGTCACGAAGGCGGACGACAGCTATACCGTCAAAGCCGAGATGCCCGGCATCAAGAAGGAAGACATACAGGTTTCGATCGACGGCAACCAGGTGACGATCAGCGGTGAGGTAAAGAAAGAAAGCGAAGAAAAGAAGGGCGAAGAAATCATCCGTAGCGAGCGTTACTACGGAAAGGTGTCGCGCAGCTTTACGCTTCCGCACGAAGTCGATGAAGCCAAGGCGGTCGCCAAGTACACGGATGGCGTTTTGAATCTCAAGCTGCCGATGAAGGTCAAGGCCGCGACCAAGAAGCTCGCCGTCGTTTAGGGTGAGTGGCATGGTGTCCGGATACGCAGGCGGCGGGCAGAGGAAGAAGGCGCCCGAGGACGGACGCGAGTGGCGGAAGCCCCGCGCAAAGGTGGCGGTGGACGCGGATGCGCGCCGTCACCTGATTGAGGCGTGCGCTTTCTTCCACGCTGATCGCTTCCGGCCGGCAGCGCCGGGATGCTATCGCCAGCAAGACTGGGCGGAGGCTGCGGCCGAGATCGATGCAGTCCTGAAGCGCAGAGGGCGCAAAGGCGGGAGCGGAAAACGTTGAACGCCGCGCGCGCGCGCTGGGCAGCCGGCATCGGGGGGCTTGTGCTGGGAGTGGCGGGCGCCGCGGTGGGCGGCCCGGGGGTTCCAAACCTGGAGCGCGGTCGAGCGCTCTATGAGAACCATTGCGTCGTATGCCACACGCCGAAGGTGCATAGCCGTGCGAGCCGCATTCCGCTAAACGTTGAGGAGCTGCGGCAGATCGTGCGCACCTGGGCGAAAGGCGAGGATCTCCACTGGACCGAGCAGGAAATCACGGACGTGGTGTGGTATCTCAACGAAACGAAATACCGCTTCTAAAATGCGTGATTCGTGAATCGTAAACGGACCGGTCCACGCATCACCCGTCACTGGTAGGCGCCTGGCCGAGAATTGCGCGCAGGCGCTCCGCGTCGCTGATGCGCAGATGCTTGTGATGGACCTCGATCACCCCATCCTGCTGGAAGCGTGAGAGTACGCGACTGATCGTCTCCAGCTTGAGCCCGAGGTAGCTGCCGATTTCCTCGCGCGTCATCCGCAGGTTGAACTCGCTGGCCGAGTAGCCGCGCGTCGCGAAACGCTGCGAGAGGTTCAGCAGAAAAGCCGCCAGGCGCTCCTCGGCCTTCATGCTGCCCAGCAGCAGCATCACCCCGTAGTCGCGCACGATCTCGCGGCTCATGATGCGGTGCAACTGGTGCTGCAGAGGCGGCAGTTCGCGCGAGAGCTGTTCGAGGCCGGAAAAAGGGATCTCGCAGACCTCGCAATCCTCCAATGCCACCGTATCGCACATGTGTCGCCCGCCGCCGATTGCGTCCAGCCCGAGCAGGTCGCCCATCATGTGAAAGCCCGCAACCTGCTCGCGGCCGTCTTCGTGCAGCACGCAGCTTTTCATCGTGCCGGAGCGGATGGCGTAGAGCGAGACGAGGGGCGCGCCGGCGCGGTAGAGGTGCTCGCCGCGCCTCAACTTGCGGCGATGGTTCACAAGGCTGTCGACACGCTCCATGTCCCGGGCGTCGATGCCGGCCGGCAGGCACAGCTCGCGCAGGCTGCATGACGAGCACGCCACGTGCGGATGGCCCCGGTCGAGCGGCGAGCCCGGCGGGACATGGTGATTTTCCATAATGCGAAGTATGCCGGGGGGTGTATGCTTCCGTTTGACCTATATCAAGGCCATCGGGGGCTGCCGTGCAATACTGGCCCCGTCGTAACCACCGAATAATGCAGGAAAAGGGGTCCAGAGACGCAATGGGAGTTCCGATCGAATTCGATGTTGAACTGGTTCGCCGCTTCGACCGCAAGGGGCCGCGTTACACGTCCTATCCAACGGCGGACCGCTTCGTCGAGGCGTTCGGAGAAGAGGCCTACCGCACGTGGGCCGCGCGCCGCAATGTCGGGGGGATCCAGCGGCCACTGTCGCTCTACCTGCACCTCCCGTTCTGCCGGGACGTCTGCTTTTATTGCGCCTGCAACAAGATCGTGACGCGGGACGCAGCCAAGGCGACGCTCTACCTCGACTACCTCAGCAAGGAGATCGAGCTGCAGGCGGACCTTTTCCGGGAAGACCCCCACGTGTCCCAGATGCACTGGGGCGGCGGCACGCCGACCTATTACGACACGGCGGCGCTGGCCGGTCTCTTCGCCCGTCTCGCGGAACGCTTCACCTTTACCCCGCACGGTGAATATTCGATTGAAATCGACCCGCGCACCGTCGATGTCGAGATGATCCACGCGCTGCGTGAAATGGGGTTCAACCGCGCAAGTTTCGGGGTGCAGGACTTCGATCCGGTGGTTCAGGCAGCGGTCCACCGGCTGCAGGACGAGAAGCGCACGCTGGACCTGATCGAGGCTGCGCGCCGCGCGGGCTTCGAGTCGGTCAACATCGATCTCATTTACGGACTGCCGAAACAGACGTTGATGAGCTTCAACGTGACGCTGGCGCGGGTCCTGGCTGCGCGTCCCGACCGCGTCGCCCTCTACAATTACGCGCACTTGCCGACGCTGTTCAAGCCGCAGCGCCGGATCAACGAGGCCGACTTGCCGGCGCCGGAGACCAAGCTGAAGCTCCTTGGGCACGCGATCAAGCGCCTTGGCGAGGCCGGCTATGTGTACATCGGCATGGATCATTTCGCGTTGCCGGACGACGCGCTCACGGTCGCGCAGCGCCAGGGCCGGCTCCACCGCAACTTCCAGGGTTATTCAACCAGCCCGGAGGGCGATCTCATCGGCCTCGGTGTCTCTTCAATCGGCGCCATCGGGCCGACCTACAGCCAGAACCATCGCACGCTCGAGGACTACTACGACAGCCTCGAGGACGGCAAGCTGCCGATCATGCGCGGCATCGAACTCACCGCGGACGACCTGGTGCGGCGCGCGGTTATCCAGGCGCTGATGTGCCACTTTTCACTTTCGAAGGAGGCGATCGAGATTGCGCATCTGATCAATTTCGACCGCTACTTCGCGACGGAGCTTGCGGAGCTGCGTGAGTTCGAGAAGCTCGAGCTGCTCTCGATCGAGGATGGCTGGATCACGGTGACGCCCAGGGGGCGGTTCCTCATTCGCAGCATCGCCATGGTGTTCGACCGATACCTGCGTCATGACCAGGAAGTGCGCCGCTACTCGCGGGTCATTTGACCCGCGGTCCCTGAATCGTGAATTGCATTTAGCCGCAGATAAACGCAGATAGCTCGGCATAAAACCAAAACCCATTTTTTTCTGACTTTGGGTCTGCAGGTCACTGGTCACCGGTCGCGGGTCACGCACTTGAAAAATGACCGGATGGATTGAAGCAACGCTCGGCGCGGCTTTTCTCGCGGGGCTTGCGGGAGGCGCGCACTGCGCGGCGATGTGCGGCGGCCTGGTCGGCATTGCGTCCGGCGCCCGCGCCCGTGAGCTCAGCCGTCGAGCGTGGTGGCAGCGCGCGCTTGCCTACAACGCGGGGCGCATCTCCAGTTACGTCGCCGCGGGAGCCCTGACCGGCGCGCTTGGCGCCGCCGGGCTCTCACTGCGCGGCACCCCACATGTGCAGCAGATCCTGCTCGCGCTCATGAGCGGCGCGCTGATCGTTCTGGGTGCGTACATCGGCGGCTTTGCGCCGCTCGTCCGCACGATCGAGTCCGCGGGCGCGGTCTTGTGGCGCCGCATTGAGCCGCACTCGCGCCGGTTTCTTCCCGCGGACTCGGCGCCGCGGGCATTCGGTCTCGGGATGGTCTGGGGCTGGCTGCCCTGTGGCATGGTCTACGCTGTGCTGGTCGCCGCGCTTGCCGCCGCGGACCCCCGGCACGGCGCGCTGCTCATGCTCGCGTTCGGAATCGGCACACTTCCCAATCTGCTCGCCATCGGCGCCTCGTTCGGCTACGTCGCGAAGCTCGCGCGTTCGCGCCTGGCACGCACGGTTTTCGCAGTACTGATTGTCGGCGTCGGTGTTTTCGGAATGTTCATGGCGACGCAGCCGGCAGCCCACGCTTCTGAAGCGGCGAGCCACGTTGCTCCCGGAACCGATTTTATGTCCGGCCTCCGATAGGGCAGCTCAAGGGCTCGCGCATCCTGTCGCGCGGGAGTTGCGTTGACGCACGTCAAATGCCGCTGGCGTGGCGGTGCTAGACTCGATTGCACATGTCCACCCTTCACACCGCACGCCACTATTTTGCGCCGCTCTTCGAGCCGGGTGCGGTCGCCATCATCGGCGCGAGCGAACGGCCGGGCTCGGTCGGCGCGGTCCTCATGCAAAACATGCTGGGCGCCGGTTATCTCGGCAAGCTCTACGGGGTGAATCCCAAGCGCCGCAGCGTGCAGGGTATGCCTTGCTTCGCGACGATCGGTGAAGTGCCGCGGCGAGTGGACCTCGCGGTCATCGCCACCCCTGCGGCGACGGTTCCAGAAATCATCAATGCCTGCGGTGAAGCGGGCGTGCGGGCAACCGTCGTCATCAGCGCCGGTTTTTCGGAAAGCGGGCCCGCGGGCGCAAAGCTCGAGCGCGCGCTGCTCGAGAACGCGCGGCGCCACCGCCTGCGGGTGCTGGGGCCGAATTGTCTCGGTATCCTGCGCCCGGACATCGGCCTGAACGCCAGCTTTGCGCGCGGCCGGGCGCTGCCCGGCTCGCTCGGGCTCATCTCGCAATCGGGTGCGGTCTGCACGGCGATGCTCGACTGGGCGACGCCGAACGGCGTGGGATTTTCGTGCATCGCTTCGCTTGGCGCTTCGACCGACGTGGATTTCGGCGAGATCGTCGACTACCTGGTCAACGATCCGGTTACGGAGCATATCCTGCTCTACATCGAGGGGGTGCGCGACGCGCGGCGGTTCATGAGCGCATTGCGCGCCGCGGCCCGCGTCAAGCCCGTGATCCTGATGAAGGTTGGCCGGCAGCCAGCGGGCTCGCGTGCGGCCATGTCGCACACCGGCGCGCTGGTCGGTGCTGACGATGTCTTTGACGCGGCGGTGCGCCGGGCGGGCGTGGTGCGCGTCGGCACCATTGGCGAGCTGGTCGCTGCGGCGCACGCGCTATCCGCGCACGTGCGTGCGCGCGGTGACAGGCTCGCCGTGATCACCAACGGCGGTGGGCCCGGCGTGATGGCCGCCGATCGTGCTGCTGACCTCGGGATTCCGCTGTCCAGACTGGCGCCCGCGACGATCGAGGTATTGGTCAAGGCATTGCCGCCCAACTGGTCCCAGGGCAACCCGGTCGACCTGATCGGGGACGCGGACGCCGCGCGTTATCGCGCCGCGCTCCTGGCCTGTCTGGCAGATCGCGGCGTGGATGGCGTGCTTGTCATACTCACTCCGCAGGCGATGACCGAGCCCCTGGAGGTGGCGAAGGTCGTGGTCGAGTGCGCGCGCTCGAGCGACAAGCCTCTTCTCGCGTGCTGGATGGGAGAGGGCCAGGTTGCCGAAGGCTGGCGGCTCCTTGCCGAGCGGCGGATCCCTGTGTTTCGCACGCCGGACCCCGCGGTCGCCATGTTTGCTCATGTCTCCGCGTTCTACCGCAACCAGAAGATGCTTCTGCAGACGCCAGGCCCGCTGTCGGATTATCCCGCTCCCGACGTCGCGGGTGCGCGTCTGGTGATCGAGACCGCGCTCGGGGAGCGTCGCACCGTCGTTTCGGAGATGGAATCGAAGGCGGTGCTGGCCGCGTTTCGCGTTCCGATCGCCAGGGCGGTCCGCGTGCACTCGCCCGACGAGGCGATGCTTATTGCCCAGGAATTCGGGTTTCCGGTTGCGATGAAGATCGACTCGCCGGATGTCACGCACAAATCGGATGTCGGCGGTGTCAAGCTCAACATCGCAAACGGGCAGGCTGCGCGCGAAGCTTATCGCGAGATCTCGGAAGGCGTCGCGCGGCTACGGCCCGGGGCGCGGGTTAGCGGCATCATCGTAGAGCCCATGGTTTTGCGACCCAACAGCCGGGAGCTCATGGTGGGCGTGGTATGCGATCCGGTCTTCGGACCCGCGATCACGTTTGGCACCGGTGGCACCGCGGTGGAGATTCATGCGGATCGGGCGGTGGCGCTTCCGCCGCTCGATGCGGTGCTGGTGGACGAGCTCATCCGCGGGACACGCGCGAGCCGCGTCCTCGGCGAGTTCCGGCACATGCCGCCGGTCGACCGCACCGCGCTGGAGGCGGTTCTTCTGAGGGTATCGGAAATGGTGTGCGAGCTCCCTTGGATCCGCGAGATGGACATCAATCCGCTGCTGCTCGATGAGTCGGGAGCCGTCGCACTCGATGCCCGTATCGTGGTCGGGCGGCCGGCCCCGGCGCTGCGGCGCTACGGGCATATGGCGATACACCCGTATCCGAGCCGCCTCGTCTCGGAATGGTCGGCGCCGGACGGACGGCGCGTCACGGTGCGCCCGATTCGACCGGAAGATGCGCAGGTCGAACAGGAATTCGTAAAACAGCTGTCCGCCGAGGCGCGCTATTTCCGGTTCATGGATACGATTCGCGAGCTGACGCCGCAGATGCTGGTGCGTTTCACGCAGATCGACTACGACCGCGAGATGGCGTTCGTCGCGATTGTTTCCGGGCCGGACGGCCGCGATACCGAGGTTGCGGTCGCGCGCTACATCACCAACCCGGACGGATTGTCGTGCGAGTTCGCAATCGTCGTTGACGACGAGTGGCAGCGTGCGGGGCTCGGCCGCTACCTGATGACACAGTTGATCGAGGTCGCGCGCGCGCGTGAACTGGCTTCCATGAGCGGGGAGATCCTGGCGGCTAACACGGGTATGCTGAAACTTGCCGCAAGCATGGGTTTCCGGATCGGAGAATCTCCTGCCGACCCGAGCCTGAGGCGCGCCACGCTGAACCTGGCTCCGAGCTGAGCGCGGCTCGTCAACAGCGAACCTGCTGGCGGCAAAACCGGCTGAGCGCGACCAAGACCGCCTGATCCGAGACGTGCCGGCGCGCCTTTTCGCTGCCGTAATCGATCGCAAGCCTGAACGCGTATTTTTCGAAAAAGGCGTTGAACATCTCGCCGCCCAGGGTGCCGAT
>Ga0111145_1011_pt1 | contig 91325 bp, 84 predicted proteins | sample DeeMarSeWOR28_12_FD_80392 | JGI IMG/M metagenome (GOLD analysis project Ga0111145, IMG submission 80392) | Betaproteobacteria bacterium SG8_41 | reverse complement strand
CGCGGAGACTTTCGCAGGTTGTTTGCGGGACAGCACACTAGCTCTCCATGCGCAGACGACCTTCCACCCAGCGAATAAGCGCAGCCGATAGCAGGCTCAGGACGAGGAACAGCACGCCTACCAATGTCAGTGGCTCGACGTAGCGGAACGTCTCGGAGCCGATCAGCTTTGCGGTTTGCAGCACCTCGAGCACTGTAATCGCAGAAAGCAGCGGCGTGTCCTTGAACATCGCGACGAGATAATTGCCTAGCGCCGGCACAACGGGTGGAATGGCCTGCGGAATGATGATGTCCTTCATCGTGCGCCAGCGGGTCAAGTTGAGGGCCACAGCCGCCTCCCACTGCCCCTTGGGCACCGATTCGAGGCCGGCGCGGTAGACCTCCGAGCAATACGCAGCATAGTGCAGCCCAAGCGCGATCACACCGGTCGCAAGCGGCGAGAGCCGCAGGCCGGCATCAGGCAGGACGTAGAAGAGAAAGTAGATCTGCACGAGCAAGGGGGTGCTGCGCACGAATTCCACCAGCACACCCGTCGGCCAGGAGACCAGGCGATGGCGCGAGCGGCGAGCGAGCGCCAGCACGAGTCCGAGTGTCAGCGCTACCGCCATGCCGACCAGCGTCGCTTGAATCGTCACGACGAGCCCCTCGGCCAGGCGCGGCGCGACCTCCCAGACATAGCCCCAGTCGAAGATCATCTAAGAGCCCGTAACATAATGAAACGCGCGTGCGTTGCAGCCAGAATCGTCAATGGCGCGAAGCGAGGCGCAGCCAATACTTCCCGTATTGGCAAGCCGAGCGACAAAGCCAGTGGCGATTCTGGCCGCAACCCCTTGTGGGCTGGCACGATTTTGGCCAGGGTTCACCCACAGCAACGCCACGAAAATCGACCTCGATCATCCCACTGGAACATGACAAGTACCTCGCCAAAATCGTGACAGCGCAGCGTGTGGTTCATTGTGTTACGGGCTCTAAGCGCCTCCGCGCTCCAGGCCGCGCGAGGCGCGGCGCTCTAGCAAACGCATGCCCGCCGTAACACACAGCGCGACGGCAAAATAAAGCACCAGCACAAGACCGAATATCTCCGCGCTGCGCAGGCTCTCGGCCCGCACCAGCTGCGCGGCGAAGGTAAGCTCCGTAATCGTGATCAGCGATACCAAGGCGCTATTCTTGAGAAGCTCGATTGCAAGATTCCCGGCCGGCGGCAGCATTGCGGGAAATGCCTGTGGCAAAACGATGCGCCAGAGCGTCTGGAGGCGGCCCATATTCAGCGCTGCCGAAGCATCGAGCTGGCCGCGCGGTACCGCCAGCACGGCGCCTCGCACGACCTCGGCGCCGTAGGCGCCGGTGTTGAGCGCCAGCACCAGCGTGCCTGCCGCAAAAGCCGAGAGCTCGATCCCGAAAAACGGCAGCACGAAATAGAACCAGAAGAGCTGCACCAGGGCCGAGGTGCCGCGGAACACTTCGATGTAAACCGCCGCCACCCAGGCAAGTGCGCGACGTGGCGACATGCGCGCAAGGCCTGCTGCCAGCGCGATAACGACCGCCAGCGCGACCGCGGCAAGGGTAAGCTCGATCGTGACGACCAGCCCGCGCAACAAAGGCAGGAGCATGTCGTTCATGGCGCGGGAGCGGGCTCTTGGATCAAGAAGACGGCAAGCTCAGCCGCGGCACAGCTCTGTTGCCGTGGCAGGGCCCGGCAATTCCGCATTTGTGAAACCGAATGGCTTCACCAGCTCGAGATGGCGTGGAGTACCGATGAACCGCGCAAGTGCCGAGTTGAAGGCTGCAACGAGATCCTCGTCGGCCTTGCGGAATCCGAACGCACCATAGCCGCGCGCGGGCTTCCCCGCGATGATGGGCTCGAAGAAGGGCGCCGCCCGCTCGACCCGTGACGATTGGGCGCGCGCGAGCAGGTTGTTAACGGTCAGGCTGGTTGCCGCGTAGGCGTCCACGCGCCCGGCGATGACGCCATCGAGCGCGCTCGGCGCATCGGGAAAGACCACCACGCGCGCCTCGGGAATGCCTGTTTGGCGGGCATATTCGCGCTCGACGGTTCCGGCAACAACGCCGAGTCGCGCCTCAGCATGGCGCGCAGCGCTCTCGTAGCCATTCAAACCCAGCGGATTGCCGCTCGCCACGATGAACGCCTCGCCAACCGAATAGGTCGGGTTGGAAAAGACGATCTCCTTGCACCGTTCCGGCAGGATGTACATGCCGGCCGCAATGATATCGAACCGGCCGGCCTTGAGACCCGGTATGAGGGAGCCAAACTCGGTGAGAACGCCTTCGACCTCGCCGATGCCCATCTCGGCAAGCACCGCCCGCGCGATCTCGGGCGCCTCGCCGGTCAACTTGCGTGATGCACTTTCAAGGTAGGCGTACGGCGCCTCATTCGCGTAGCCCACACGAATCGATCCGCTCTGCTGCGCGCGCTTGAGCGTGCTCAGCGTTTGCCCTGCGGGAGCGTCGTTGCGCTCGGAACATCCTGGCGCGAGCAGCGCCGCTGCCAGCAGCGCAGCGCCCACCATCGTGCGCCAAACGAGCTCCCTTGTGCGCAGGCTCATGCCGGCGTTAAGACTGCGGCTCCGTCATTTCCTCCCGCCATAAGCGGGCTCGAGCGGAACCATGGGCGAGAAGTCCTGCCGCGTTGCCATGAATTCGGGCCTCGGCTTGAGGCCTCCGCGTGGACTCTCCAGCGTGTTCTCTACACTGTTGTAGACGAAGAAGAGATTGGCACGCGGATAGGGGGAGATGTTGCTGTTCGACCCATGCATGGTGTTGCAGTCGAAGAACACCACTGAGCCGGCCGGCCCTTTCATCGACTGGATGCCGCCCCGTTCGGCGAGGAATGACAGCGCCGCCGGGTCTGCGATGCCGTGCCGCTGCTTCCTCAGCGACTGTTGGTAATGATCCTGCAGCGTCTCCCCCGCGCACGAAATGTAGTGCATGTGCGACCCGGGCATGAGCATCAGCGGACCGTTGAACTCGTTGTTCTCCGTCAAGAAAATGACACAACTCAGCGCGCGCATCCGCGGCATCCCATCCTCGACGTGCCAGGTTTCGAAATCCGAATGCCAGTGAAATTCCTTGCCGGAGAAACCCGCTTTCAAATTGACTCGTGACTGGTGAATGTAGACCTCGCTGCCGAGTATCTGGCGCGCGATGTTGGCGACGCGGACGTCGGAGACCAGCTGCCGGTAGAGCTCGCTCAGCCGGTGCACCATGAACACCGAGCGCCCCGCGTCGCTGCCGGGCTCGGCAACGGCTTCTTCGCGTCTGCGGATTTTCGGATCCGCGGTCATCTTGCGCGCCTCCCTCAGGAAGAGCCCCGCCTCCTGCTCGCTGAAAAGCCCCTTGAGGAGGATGAATCCGTTTTTCTGATAGTTCTTCAGCTGATGGTGGGCGAGACCGTGCGGCACCTCGGCACGCGGGTCCGAATAGATAATCGGATCCTGACGCATCAGGATAGTGGTCTCGTTGTCTACCCGAGATTGATAGGTGTCGGTAACCAGCACCATTGGCTCTTCTCCTGGTTGTGTCGGCAGGCCGTTGCTTCAGCTCGCCCTTGCCGCAGCCGCCTCGTCCGTGACCAGCGGATACACGCCATTCTCGTCGTGCACTTCGCGTCCCGTCAGGGGCGGGTTGAAAACGCATACCAGGCGCATCTTCGTGCGAGCGCGGAGGTAATGCTTGTCGTTCTGATCCAGCGCATAGACCACGCCGGGGCGAATTGGATAGATCTTCTTGTCAGGGATCGTTTCCACCTCGCCCTCACCCTCGACGCAATAGACGGCCTCGAGGTGGTTCGCGTACCAGATGTAGGTTTCCGTGCCCGGATAAACCGTGGTCTCGTGCAGTGAGAAACCCATGCCGTCGCTTCGCAGCAGCAGGCGCCGGCTCACCCAGTTCGGCGTTTCGACGTCGCGCGAGGTGCCCTTGACCTCGTCCAGGCTGCGCAAGATCATCGCGCTCCTCCGAAATTGATGAAGCGGATCGTATCCACGGCCTGCGGCACGCCCAGCACGCCGGCCGTCGCGCGCTCCAGAATATCGAGGCCGCGGCGCAGGGTCTGCTCCTCGATGGTGAGCGGGGGCAGCAGCTTGATCACCTGGTCCTGCGAGCCCGATGTCTCGACAACGAGACCGTCCTCGAACGCGCGCGCCGTGATCTTGCTGGCGATCTCGGGATCTTCGGCGACGAGGCCCTGGATCATGCCGCGCCCGCGCACGCTGAAGCCGCCCCGCGGATAGCCGCGTGCAATGTGCTCGAGCCACGCGCTCATGATGTTTCCTTTACGGCGCAGCGTGTCCTCGAAATCCCGTGTTGTCCAGTAATGGACGAGCGCCTCCTTGGCGGTGACGAAGGCCAGATTGTTGCCGCGGAACGTGCCGTTATGCGCCCCGGGCGACCAGATGTCGTGCTCCGGCTTCATCAAGACGACCGACATCGGCAGGCCGTAGCCGCTGAGGGATTTCGAAAGCGTAATGATGTCAGGTGATATCCCCGCGCCCTCGAAGCTGAAGAAGCTCCCGGTCCGTCCGCACCCCACCTGAATGTCGTCGATGATGAGCAGCATGTCGTGGCGGCGGCACACCTGCTCGAGGCCCTTCAACCAGCGGAAGCTCGCGACGTTGACACCGCCCTCTCCCTGGATGGTTTCGACGATGACCGCGGCCGGGATGTCCACGCCGCTGCTCTGGTCCGCGATGACGCGTTCCAGGTATTCGATCGTGTTGACCCCTTCACCGAGGTAGCCGTCGTACGGCATGAAGGTGGTATTGGCAAGCGGCGTGCCGGCGGCATCACGAAACTTGGAATTTCCGGTCGCGGCCAGCGACGCGCCGGTCACTCCGTGAAATCCGTTCGTGAACGAGATGATGTTGGTGCGGCCCTTCACCTGGCGCGCGAGCTTCAGTGCAGCTTCCACCGCATTGGTGCCCGTCGGGCCGGGGAACTGGATCTTGTATTCCATGTTGCGGGGCCGCAGGATCACGCGCTCGAAAGTCTCGAGGAACTCCTTCTTGGCAACGGTGGCCATGTCGAGACCGTGGACCACGCCATCCGCCTCGATATATTCGAGCAGACACTGCTTGAGCACCGGATTGTTATGCCCATAGTTGAGCGTCCCGGCGCCGCTGAAGAAATCGATGTAGCCGCGGCCTTCCACGTCCATCAGCATCGCTCCGCGCGACTTCGCGAACAGCGTGGGAAAGGAACGGATGTAGCCCCGCACCTCGGATTCGAGACGGTCGAAGATCTTGAGATTAGTCATATGGCTCTCCTCGTGGAATAGTCGTAATAGTTATGCGCCCGCGAACGGGCCGATACGAATCAATGTTTCGCGCTCGTGCTGCTCGTCGCCAAAATCCGACTCGGCAAATAACACGCGCTCGGCCACCGGCGCCCGGAGTGCACGCGCGAGCCCATGAAATACCCGGCGCGATGGCTCATTGGACGGCGACACGGTCGTCTCGAGATAGCGGCATCCACGCAGCGCGGGGCGCGCCAGCAGCTCCCGCAGCATGGCCCCCGCAAGCCCCTGCCCGCGCATCTCTTCCGCGACGGCAACCTGCCACACGAACACGATATCGCCCGTCCGTGGCGGACGGTAGGCAGAAATGAAACCGACCGTTCGTCCTGCCCGCTCGGCGCGCACGCAGGTCTCGGCGAAGTGCTCGCAAAGCAGCAGGTAGGCGTAGAGGGAGTTGAGATCGAGCGGCTTGCAAGCGGCCACCAGACGGTGGATCGCAGCGCCGTCGCACACACGCGGCGCACCGAGGCCGACGCCATGTAATGCGTCAGGCACGGTTGCTTCGTATGGCTTGCTCGCTTGTCGCATCTCGTTGGACCCCACACAGTCCGCCGACTTCAATCGACTACCGTTTCGATACTTCGGAACTCTTTCTGCCGGCCTTATTGCGCGGCGGAATTTAGCGGGCCCGTCGCCAGTATCGGCGCGGCGTCAACCTCGGGTGCTTCCATTAAACTCACGATTCTTTCCAGCGAAAGCGCAATCGTCGCCTGCTCGAGCTCCGGCAACTCGTTGAGCGTATTAGCCAGCGTCTGCTGCAACGGCGATGGCGCCTTTCGAGAGAGCTCGACGCCCTCGCGCGTAGCAGTGACGCGCACAATGCGCCGGTCCTCGCGCGAGCGCTGTCGTTCCACCAGGCCCTTTTCTTCCAGGCGGTCGAGAATGCCGACCACGGTGCTCGGGCTCAGGTGAACTTCACGTCCGATCGTGGTGGCCGAAACCGGCCCGTTGTTTACCACGTGCAGCAGGCAGATCAACTGCGGCGCCGTGATCTGGTTCGTGGCGGCGAGCTGCTTGGAATACAGGTCGACGCTGTGAATGATCCGACGCAGTGAGCGAAGTATCCGCAAGTCGTAGCGCGCCTGTGCGGCCGCGCCGTCAGCCACGGGGGGCGAGCCTGTCGTCGGGGCCGCCGCCTCCGGCGCGAGCCCGCTGCTACCCCTATCGCCTCCGGGGGCTGCAGCCAACTTCGAACCGGCCGTGGTTGAGGATCTCACTCGTTTTTTTCCTCCTCGGAAACCTCAGAACCCTTGGATAAATAATAACTATCTGCTCAAATCATTTCAACTCAAACGATGCGTATTGTAACGAATCAGGGCAGTGGTGTCAAACCATAAAACCCCAATAAATCAATTGTATAATTAACAACGATCACAGCGCCTTTCCTCGTCTTGAAGACCTTCGCCCCATGACCCTCGACTCCCACCTGGCCTCCTTCCTGCTTCTTTTCGCCCTGCTCAACCCCTTCCTGATGAGCATCTATCTGATCGATCTCATCACCGACCTCGGGACGAAAGTGTTCCTGAGCGTGCTCACCCGCGGCGCGCTGATCAGCGCCATTGTCTTCGTAGGATTTGCCGTGGGCGGAGACGCGATCTTCAGCCAGTATCTTCAGGTCCGGTTCGCGTCATTTCAGGTGTTCGGGGGTATCGTCTTCCTGCTGATCGGCGTGCGCTTCGTGTTCTCGGGCGCAGATGCGATGCGCACTATTCGCGGTCAGCCGGAGCACATTGCCGGATCAATCGCCATGCCCTTCATGATTGGACCGGGCACCGTGAGCGCAAGCGTCGTCATCGGCGCCCGTCTCCCGGTGGCGAATGCCATAGTGGTCATTTTCCTCACGCTGGCTCTGACCGCCGCGCTGGTGACCGCCATCAAGATTGCACATGATTACGTGAAGGAGCGGAATGCGCGAATAATCGACCGCTACATGGAGATCGTCGGCCGCTTGTCTGCGCTGCTGATCGGCACCATCGCGGTGGAGATGCTTTTCGAAGGGCTGGGTTCGTGGCTGCAGAACACGGCCCCGATGTGGAAGTAAGGGCCGCGCCTGGGCGCGGCCCTTCAACGCAGCGACCCGCGCGTCAGTCGCTGCGCCGTCCGCCGGGCAGATTCACGAACGACGAGAGAAGATCCATCGGAACCGGGAAAACAATGGTCGAGCTCTTGTCGCCGGCAATGCTGCCGAGCGTCTGCAGGTAACGCAACTGCATGGCCTGGGGCTGTTCCGCGAGCAACTGCGCCGCCTGCAGCAGCTTCTGCGCCGCCTGAAACTCGCCCTCGGCATGGATGACCTTGGCGCGCCGCGCGCGCTCCGCCTCGGCTTGCTGCGCGATCGCCCGCACCATCGACTCGTCGATATCGACATGCTTGATCTCGACGTTCGAAACCTTGATACCCCAGGCATCCGTCTGCGTATCCAGCACCTGCTGGATGTCCGCATTCAGCTTCTCGCGCTCGGCCAGCATGTCGTCGAGCTCGTGCTTGCCCAGCACCGCGCGCAGGGTCGTCTGCGCGAGCTGGCTCGTCGCCTCGAGAAAGTTCATCACCTGAATGATCGCCCGCTGCGGGTCGAGGACCCGGAAATAGATCACCGCATTCACTTTCACAGATACGTTGTCGCGCGAGATCACGTCCTGGCTTGGAACGTCCATGACAATCGTGCGCAGGTCGACGCGCACCATCTGCTGGATGCCCGGTATCACAATGATGAGCCCGGGGCCCTTTACCTTCCAGAACCGCCCAAGCAGAAAGATCACGCCGCGCTCATATTCGCGCAGGATGCGCAGCGACGAGACCGCCAGAATGACGATCGCCAGTGCTACAAAACCGGTAATGCCCAGATCCCAGATCATGCTTGCCTCCCGCTGTTATCGTCCGCTTCCGCCTCGACGCGTAGCGTGAGGCCCGTGACGCCCGTTACCCTGACCTTCTGGCCGCGACGGAGCGGGCGCGTGCTTACGATCCGCCAGCGCTCACTCTCGACCCGCGCCCATCCTTCCGTTTCCAGATCTTCGAGCACCTCACCGAGGCTGCCGATCATCTGCTCCTGGCCACTCACGACCGGCCGATTGCGCGCCTTCAAAGCGAACAGGACCGTGAAGAACACGACCCCCCCGCCGAGAGCCGACACCGCGGCCACCAGCGGCAGCGGGACGGTGTACTCGGCCCCTGCCGCCGGATCGATCAGGATGACCGCCCCGATCGCAAGCGCGATCACACCGCCGATGCCGAGTGCACCAAAGCTCGGCACGAAGGCCTCCGCCACGATAAATGCCATCCCCAGCAGGATAAGCCCCAGCCCCGCGTAATTGATCGGCAGCAACTGGAACGCGTAGAGCGCGAGCAGCAGGCAAATCCCGCCGATGACACCCGGCAGGACGAAGCCGGGATTCATCATCTCGAATATGAGCCCGTAGACGCCAAGCATCATGAGGATCAGCGCCACGCTGGGATTCGCGATCACCGCCAGCAACCGGCTGCGCCAGTCCGGCTCCAGCTCGAGCACCTGGACGTCCTTCGTCTCGAGCGCCCGCTCGACGCCCTGCACCGTAACCTTGCGCCCGTCGAGCTGTACGAGGAGGTCCTTCACGTCCCGTGCCAGAAGGTCGATCACGCGCATCTTCAACGCGTCCTCCGCGGAAAGGCTCACCGCTTCCCGCACCGCGCGCTCGCCCCACTCCGCATTGCGCCCGCGCAGCTGTGCAAGACTGCGCATGTAGGCCGCCGCATCATGCACCTGCTTGCGCGACATCGTGCTTTCAGGCGCCTCGTCCCCTTTCGCCTTGTCCTTCTTGGCGTCATCCTTTTCCTTTCCAGTCGGCTGCTTGCCCGGCTGGCCGATCCCGATCGGCACCGGCGTCGCCGCGCCGAGATTCGTTCCCGGCGCCATCGCGGCTACGTGGCTTGCATACAAGATGTACGTTCCCGCGCTGGCAGCGCGCGCACCGCTCGGCCCGACGAATACCGCCACAGGGACCGGAGAGGCGAGGATCTCCTTGATCACGCTGCGCATCGAGGTGTCGAGCCCGCCCGGCGTGTCGACCTGCAGGATGACGAGCACCGCGCCCTTGCCGGCTGCCTGGCGGATGCCGCGCACCGCGTAGTCCGCCGTCGCCGGGCTCACGGCACCCTCGAGGGTCAACAACATCACGGGCCGCGCAGCCGCGCTGCATGAAAGCGCCGGCCACAGAGCACAGAACGCCACCAGGATACCGCGCACCCAGCGCCAAACATTGTGTGAAATCAACAGCTCTTCCTCCCCATTCTCACGTCACGCCCTAGCCGTTTCGACAGCGGCCTTCTTGACCCGCCTCGCCTCGGCCAGGAATTCCTTCAATAGCGGAGATCCGTCCAGGAGTCGAGGATCGCCGGGATCGTGGAATTCCGGGTGCCATTGAACGCCCACCACGTAGCTTGCGCCCTGCCAGCGCACCGCCTCGACCATTTTGTCCGGCACCGACAGCGCCTCCACCTTGAGATCGCTACCAAGCACTTTGACAGCCTGATGGTGGATGCTGTTCACTCGGGTCGCCTCGGCGGCCGGATAGAGCCGGGCGAGTCCGGATCCCGGGACGAACGCGATCTCGTGAAAATGCTGGTCGAAAGCGTCCGGATCGTGATGCTCATAGGCGCCGCCATGCTGCAGCGTAATGTCCTGGTAGAGCGTCCCGCCGAGCGCCACGTTGATCAACTGAAGGCCGCGGCAGATGCCGAGCACCGGCTTGCCGCACGAGATGAATTCCTGAAGCAGATCAATCTCGTAGAGATCGCGCACGCGGTCTCCAGTCCACTCGGTCCTGAGCGGCGTCTCACCATAGGTCAGCGGGCTCACGTCCGCGCCGCCCTGCAGAACGAGCCCGTCAAGCTCGGAGACGTAATCTTCGGGGCGAATGTTGCCGCGCCGCAGCAGGCCCCCGCCCTCGATCGAGGGCAGCATGAACACCAGCGCATCGAACGTCATCAGCCAATGCGCAACCGACTGCTCTAGATATTGCAGGGTCTTGCCCTTGAATCCCAACTCGCGCGGTACCCGGTGAAGAAAACGCGGCGACAAACCAATTTTCAGCGGACTCGTCATGTTTCAGACTGCACGAACTCGCCGGATGCGCCGGCTACGCATGGACTTTCGTTCTCCCCATCCACAGCTCGCTTTGCAGGCGGGCAACGTCGTTGAACGACTTGCGTTCGCCATAGACCTGCCGCAGCCAGCCAGCGTCGCTGTACCCTTCCTCGACGCCCGCGGCAAGCTCCTGGAGCGCGGCCTCGGCGCCGATCGCTGTAGCGTGCGGCGCGATGATCTGCAACGTCGCAAGGATATCTTCCTGCAGGCTCAGACGCCTCTCAGTGTAGGCGTCGATGAGGCTGCCCTCCAGCCCGTAGCGGCACGCCTGGAAGCGGTTATACCGGTAGAACTCGTAGACGTCCCGCGACGGCGTGCGCGGACGCTCGGTGAGCATGTAGCGCGCGAGCGTCTGCACGTAGGCGCCGAGAAGCGCGGCACGCTCGACCGTGAGCGGGGTGTCGAACACGCGGACCTCCACCGTGCCATATTCCGGCTTGGGCCGGATGTCCCAGTAAAAATCCTTCATGCTCTCCACAATGCCGAGGCTGCGCATGCGCTCGAAATAATCGGTGAACTCACGCCATGTCTGCACAAACGGAATCTGCCCCGAGAGAGGAAAAGCGCTCACGGTGTTCAAACGCGAGGACTGATAAGACGTGTCGGACCCCTGCTGAAACGGCGAGGACGCAGAAAGCGCGATGAAATGCGGCACGTAGCGCGAGAACATGTGCGTGAGGTAGATCGCGGCGTCACCATCGGGACAGCCGACATGCACGTGCTGGCCGAAAATCGTGAACTGCTTGGCGAGGTAACCGTATACCTTGAGCAGCTGCTGGAAGCGCTCGGTCGGGAAGATGCGGCGATCACTCCAGTCATGAAAGGCATGCGATCCGCCTCCCGAGATGCGCAGGTTCAGCTGCTCTGCCGCATCGGCCACCGCGTCGCGAAGCACCTGCAGTTCCCGCACCAGGGATTCGTGCGACGTATGGACGGAGGAGTTGAGCTCCACCATGCTCTCGGTGATCTCAGGCTTGACCGCGCCCGGATGCCCCGTCTTTCCGAGCAAGCCGAGCAGATCGGCTGCATCGCGCGCGAGATTGTAGTCTCGCGAGTTGAGCAGCTGCAGCTCGAGCTCGACGCCCATGGTGGCGCCGGCGGAAGAACTGAATTCCAGCTCGGAGGAGCTCATTGTGTCATCTCAAGGACTGTTGTCTTGTCCTGGTCAATTGCGCGCCGCGGCCGCCGTCTCGAGTCGCTCACACCGAGGGCTTCTGTCCCGCAACCGCCTCGCCAGCTCGGCGCAAGGCAAAGTCTACGGCGATTGGGCCGAGCAGCTCCAGTATCAGCACCGCCGAGAGCACGATCGCCCCGAGCTTCGTGCCGAATTCGGGGTAGAGCTCGGTAGTGCCGCGCACCATCGATATCGCCAGCGCTGACATGGGCGTCAACGCGAGACACAGCATACCGGCCGTGCCCGGTCGCACCCCGCTGAAGCGCGTGAAGCTCATTACCCCCAGCGACTTGGCCACGAAGCGCGTCAGCACGAAGACCACTGCGAGCGTGCCGCCGGCGACCAGGTCCTCCACTCTCAGGCTCGCCCCGCTGACCACAAACAGGACGACGACGAACATCTGCCCGAGGCGGCCGGGATCGAACGGCATCAGGTCGTGGCGACGGTCGAGGTTTCTGGAGAGCACACCAAAGGAAAGCAGGGCGAGCACCACGGACAGCTCGAACAGGCGCGCAGCGCCGATGGTCACCACGATCATGGAAAGCGTCATTACGAAATGCTCGCGCCCGCTTTTCCCGAGCCAACGGGCAAATCCGACCACCAGAACGCTCGCGAGGAGGCCAAGAAGCGCCGAGCCAAGCAGCAAGTATAGCGGGTGAAGCACCACCGTCCCCCAATCCGCGCGGTATTCATGGTGGACTCCTGCCAGCAACATCGTCACCACGACGAAGGAGATCACGCTGTTCATGGCGGTCAGGTTGAGCGCGCGCTCGGTCACCTGCCCCTCTGCCCTCAATTCCTGCGCCACCACCATCACGACCGCCGGCGAAGTCGCGATACCGATGGCGCTCGCCACAGCTGCATAGAGCGGGCTCACGTCGAACAGCGTCAGGACGAAGAAGAGGAGCCAGAACGTCAGCGCACTCTCGAGCACGCCCGTCGCCGCGAGCCAGGCATCGCGCTTCAACCAGGTGAAGTCGAGCCGACGGCCGAGCTCGAAGAGAAGCAACCCGAGCGCCAATTCGACAAAGATCCATGCCTCCCGCGTGAGACGCGCGTCGAGAACGTTGAGTCCGCCCGCGCCGAGCAGCAGCCCGATCACGACATAGCCCACGATTCGCGGCACCGCGAGCACGCGCTGGACCACTTCGCCACCGATGACTCCGGCAAGCAGCAGGAAGCCGAACAACAGGAGCGGATTCGGCTCTAAAGGGTATTGCGGCAGGAAGCTGGGCATGACTGGCGGCCTCGTTGTCGATCCGTTCTTCCTCCAGCGCTGCCAGTTTAAGGCGGGCTCGCGAGCCGACCGGGACTCGCGCCCTGTCGACTATTTTATTCGAACGTCCGCGCCCCGGCGACATGCAGCCCGTTGCCTTCGGGGGAACGCGAGCAAGTCAGAAAAGAAGGGCGTGGTCCGCACTTTCGTCGGCGACGTGGTTCTCGGGCAACGGAAACGCCCGCAGATCCTTGGTGATCGCGGCACGGAGGAACGAGTCGACCCACCAGAACACGTCGTATTCCCGGATCGAACGGCGCATCCGGCGCATTCTGGCCTGCCGCTCCGCCTTGTCCATGTGGAAGGCGCGGTGAATGGCATCGGCGACGCCCTCGATGTCGTAGGGATTCACCAGCAGGGCACTGCGTCCAAGCTGCATGGCTGCCCCCGCAAATTCCGAGAGAATTAGCGTGCAGTCTTCCTCGATGCTGCAGGCGCAGTACTCCTTGGCGACGAGATTCATACCGTCCTTGAGCGGCGTGATGAGCCCGATGTCGGCGGCCCGATAATAGGCGATCAGATCAACCCGCGACAGGCTGCGGTAAACGTACCACACCGGCACCCATCCGCCGGGTTGAACGAAAGTGCCGTTGATCCGGCCAACAAGTTGCTCGATCTCCGTCTTCAGATCGCGGTATTGCGCGATATCTTCACGGCTCGGGACGACCACCTGAATGAGCGAGACACGCTCCCGAAGGTCGGGATAGCGTGTCAACAGATCCTGAAATGCCTGCAGCCGCAATGGAATTCCCTTGGTGTAGTCGAGCCGGTCGATGCCGAGAATGACGTTACGGTTGGGAAGCATGCGGTGCAGCTCCTTAGCGCGCGCTGCGACCTCGGGGCTCGCGGCCTGCCGCATGAATGCGTTGTAGTCGATGCTGATCGGAAAATTGCCGATGCGCACTTCCCGCCCGCCCACGCTTGCCTGCACGATCTGGCCCCGCCCGTCGATCTCCGCGTCCTTCACCAGCGCTCGCACGCACTGCAGGAAATTACGGCGATCGTGCGCCGTCTGGAAACCCACGAGGTCGAACTGCAGCAGCGCGTCGATCAGCGCCATGCGCCACGGCAACTTCAGGTAGATATCCGGCGGCGGAAACGGGATGTGCAGAAAAAACCCGATGCGCGCCTTCGTGCCGAGACGCCGCAGCTCGAGCGCGACGTTCATCAGATGGTAATCGTGCACCCAGATGAAATCGCCAGCCCTGCTCGCCTTGTGCGCCGCGCGCGCGAACTTCCGGTTCACCTCGCGGTAGGTGCGCCAGTAGGCGGGATCGAAGTTGCAGAGGAGCTGCATGTCATGGAACAGCGGCCAGATGACTTCGTTAGAGAAGCCCTCGTAGAAATTGCGAACTTCCTCTGCAGTGAGACTGACTGCCTGCAGGGTAAACCCGGTGTCCTCGCCTGCGACGGGAAGCTCCGGGCTGATATCCGGCACATCCTCGCTGGTGCCCGGCCAACCGATCCAGATGCCGCCCCGGTGCCGCAGTACCGGCAGCAGCGCTGTCACGAGCCCGCCGCCGCTTGCCTCGGCCCGCCATTTCCCAGAGTCATCGCGCCGAAAGGAAAAGGGCAACCGGTTCGAAACGACAATCAACCGCTCGTGCTGCTTGGTCATACTGCCCTCCCCGGTATCGGCCTCAAGTTGCAGCCTGCGCCACCGCGCCCCCCGCGAGATACAGCGTTCGCGTCGGGTAGGCAAAGTCGACGCCCTCCCGCGCGAAGCGCGCGAAGATCGCCAGGTTGATCGCCTGCTGCACGTCCATGTAGGTGTTGTAGTCGCGCGTGAGCACGTAGTAGACCACCTCGAACACCAGCGCGGAGTCGCCGTAATCCTTGAAATGTGCCCGGTCGAAGCGGGTGCCCTCCTGCGCCTCTACCGCCTCGCGCAGCCATTGTGTGATGCCTTCGACCTTCTCGCACGGCGTCTGGTATACCACCCCGACATTGAACAGCACGCGCCTTTCCTTCATGCGCTGGTAGTTCTGGATACGGCTCTTGAGGAGATCGGCGTTGGAAAACACCAGCAATTCGCCATCGAGGCTGCGGATACGCGTCGTCTTGATGCCCACGCGTTCCACGTTTCCGCGCAGGTTGTCGATCACGATGAAGTCGCCCACAACGAACGGCTTGTCGAGAACGATGGACAGCGACGCGAACAGATCGCTCAGGATATTTTGCGTCGCAAGGGCGACCGCGATACCACCGACGCCCAGGCCAGCTAGCAGCGCAGTGATGTTGAACCCGAGCTGGTCGAGCGCGAGCAGGAAAAGAAAGGTCCACAGCACCACCCGCGCCGCGAATCCAATCAGGCTCAAGGCCGTAGCGCCATCCGGGTCGGCCTCGCGCGCAATTACGACCTTGCGTTTGAGCCAGAAGCTGATCGCGCGATTGCCCCAAAGCGCCACCTGCAGCAGCAATGCCGCGATCGCCAAATGGATGGCAAACCGCCTGGCGCCGGCCGGGATAGAAAGCGAGAGCGACGCGGCCTGGGCGGCGATTGGAATGAAAACGACGAGACTCGTCGCCCGCAGCATCTCCGCCACGCCATCGGCCCACAAGATGCCGGTCCTGCGCGAGAGGGATGCGAACAGCCTTGTTCCCACGTAGCGCGCGATGAGCACCGCGGCCAGCACGGCGATGAAGATCGCTGTCGCGATCAGCAGGGCCGTGGCCTCCTGTGATTCAAGTATTTTCTCCAAATATTTCATATGCCAGCTTTCATATCACTGCTGTTGCAGGCGCTTCCACCGCACCAGCGACAATGTCTTGAGAAACTTAAGCTCATCAGCTCCCGGGCTCACGAACACCTGAAGGCTTTTAGCCTGGAGAGCCGCGTAGTGCACCGATGATATTTCGAAATCGCCCTGATTGACGCGGCGTCAAGCACCAGAGCTGGAACCAATGCCGTCTGCCAACATTATCCCATTCGACCGCGACGACAGCCAAACCTCCTCACGACACGTCCCCAAGCTTTGCTCATGGCACACGCGCCTGCCGCTAAAGCCTGGTCATCATCGTCGCCGGCGCCAAAACAGCCCACGGCAGCGTCGAGAGCACCTTGTCGAGCGGCAGCGCGCCCCCGCTTTGCGCCACGGAAACACTCTCTCCCGTGAACACGTTTAACCAGTCGCCGGCGGGCGCATCGACCATCGTGTCATGCCAGACCGCGTCGCCCACCGGAGCGAAACCGGACGGCGCGAGGCGCGCAAACCAACGAGGAGCGATGACCACGAGCCGCGCGTCGCCGTGCTGCCGCCCGAAACTGCACACCTGGCTGGCGCACGGGCCGCGCGCGCGCAACGGCGTGTAATCGCCCTCGCAAAACAGGGTTGCAAGCTTTGCGCGCAACTGCAACAGGCGCCAGCTGACAAAGAGCTTGAGGCGGCCATCGCTCATTGCGTCGAGCAGCTCAGCGGCGTAGGGACGCAGCGTCGCGATGCCCTGTTCGGCCGCGCGCTGCATCTCGGCCAGGCAGGCGGTCCGGCGCGCGTAATCCACGGTCCGGCGGTTGTCGGGGTCGACCAGGCTGAAATCCCACATTTCGTTGCCCTGGTAAATGTCCGGCACGCCCGGAACGGTCAGTTTCAAAACGACCTGCGAGACGCTGTTCATGAGGCCGATCCGAGCGACCTTCCGCTGGAAAGGCAGAAATTCATCGAGAAAAGCGTTGCCGGAACCTTGCACGAGAAGTGCGTCGACGAAGGCAAGCATCGCTTCCTCGTAGGCTGCGTTCGGGTTCATCCACGAGGTATGCTCCTTCGCCTCGCGGACCGCCTTTCGCATCGTCTGCCGTATGCGCTCTCTAAACGCGACGAGGCCGGCCTCATCCAGCCCCTCGAGCGGCCATGCGCCGAGCAGGGTTTGATAGAGGAAGTACTCTTCGTTCGCACTCGGGACCCGCTCCGCTCCCGCCCTGCCTTTCTTCGCGCGGTTGGCGCGGTTCCACCGCATGACATTCGCACGCCATTCCTCCGGAATCTCGGAGAGCACATTCAGTCGCGCACGGACGTCCTCCGAGCGCTTGTTGTCGTGCGTGGACGTGGCCAGCATCGCATGAGGCCAGTTCTTCTGCCGCTCCCGGTTGGTTCGATGAAAGGTCGTCAAGGTGACCCCGAACCGCCGCGGATCGCCCCCCACCTCGTTCAGCGAGATCAGCCGGTTGTAAATGTAGAACGCCGTGTCCTCCACGCCCTTCGCCATGACGGGCGCTGTGTACTGCTGCAATTTCATCGCAAACGTGACGACCCGCTCCCGGAATGCGTCGCTCTTGCCATCCGCAATCGAGGTAAGCATCACCTCGCGCACAAAATCGAACACGCTCACATCGACTGCGGCGCTGTGGCGCTTCGCGGCGTCGACCGCCGTGTCCACGTGGTGACGGTCGTCGTCGCTCACGCGACCGGGAGCGAGATAAGTCCGATAAACGGGAAAGCAGGCGACGATCTCGAACAGCGCGTTGCGAAGATTGTGGAGCGTGAAATCGCGGGTGTGATGGTCGGCTTCCGCAATGCGGGCAAGCGCGTTCGCCAGCACGTTGAGCTCGCCAGCGAGCGCGGTGCGCATGATGATCCGCTTCGAGCGATAGAGCATCTCCTCTGCCGGCAGCGGCTCGTGGGTGAATGCTCGATAGAAACGCTCGAGCCGCGCCCCCGCTGCCGAATCGAGGAACAGCCCGTTCAGGATATTCAAGAAGTCGTAACCCGTCGTGCCATGCACGGGCCACTCCGCTGGTAGCCGCTCTTCTGCCTCGAGAATCTTCTCGACAACGACGTACGTCGAGCGGAAAGGCGCAGCCGCATCGCTCTGCACCGCCGGCACTTGCGCGCGGCGGTACTGAAGCCGTCGAAAGTACTGGAGCGGATCGAACAGGCCGTCGGGATGATCGATCCGCAATCCATCGATCTTGCCCTCGTCGAGCAGACGCAGCGCCAGCCGGTGGGTGAACTCGAAGACTTCCGGGTTCTCCATACGCAGCGCGGCGAGATCGTTGATATCGAAGAATCGCCGGTAATTGATCTCGCTCGATGCCACGCGCCAATACGCAAGCCGGTAGGCCTCCGCGTCCAGCAGCGCATGCAGCTCCGTGAAGGAGAGCGGCTCACCCGGCGTGCCATTGAGTTCCTTCACGGCCTCGCCGACGAACCATGCAATGTCAGGCGAGCGCGCCGCAAGTCCGGCGAGATGCCGCTTGTGCACCTCCTTGTCGCGCCGGCGCTCTGCGCGCTTCTCCGGCTGAGTCTCGGTGCGGGGCGGCAGATTCTGGAACGCCGTGACGAGGCTCTTGAATTCGTGCACGTCGGGATGTTCAGCGCCGAGACGCGCGTCGAGGCGCTCCGGCGCCCGCCCCAGAATGCGCGGGTACTGACGGGGGTTGATGGGAAAGCGGTGACCGAAATACCACACGCTGAATTCCCCGTGCTCGGCATCGAAGACGAGCTTCAACTCGCCGCGCTCGAGCACGGCGCCATACGGCCCACCGAGCGCAGGAACCACGACCTTGTTCTCGATGCCCTCCTTCGCCGGATTCCAGTCGATGTCGAACACGTCCGCGTGCACGGACGCGGGACCGTTCTCCAAAACATCGAGCCAGTATCCGTTGTCGGCCCCCATCACGCCCATGTGGTTCGGGACCAGGTCCATTACCTGGCCCATGCCGTGCGCCCTCAGTGCCGCGACGAAATGCTCGAAATCCCCCTCCGAGCCGATCTCCGGATTGAGCATGCCGTGATCAATGATGTCGTATCCGTGAAGGCTTCCCGGCCGCGCCTTGAGGTAGGGCGAGCAGTAGACATGCGACACGCCCAGGGCCGCGAGGTACGGCACGAGCGCCGTCGCATCTGAAAATCTGAAATCGCGGTTCAGCTGCAAGCGGTAGGTTGCGCGCGGGATGACCGGCGCGGCTGCAGGAGCAGCGCTCGGCTTCTCCTGCGCCCGGGCGCCCGTGCCGCGCTCCTGCCGCAGGGCCTCGGCGAGCGCCTTCACGTGGGCATCGGCCTCCCAATCCTCGAGATTGAGGGGAAGTTTGCGCTGCCAGTTGGGGTACTGATCGGTCGTCGCCGGCAGGTTCACCTGCTCGAGCTGGCCAAACACATCCTCCATCTGGACCATCATCAGCTGGGCACGGCTGCGCGCGATGTAGACGTGGATCGCAAGCGCGAGTTCCGGCGTCATCTCGGGCGCCGACACCGGGTGTATCGTCATTCCCGCCGGCAGGAGCTTCTCGCGCTCCAGGGCGACCAGAAGCCGCGTGCGATCCTGGGCCCGCTCTACGGCTTGCTGCGTCCGCAACTCGTCCGACGGATAGAGATTCAAATGCGCGCGAAGATCGAGATCGTGTCCCAACCAGAAACTCTTCAGTGTGGGAAGGTCGTGCGTACTCGCCGCCGCGAGCGCCTGGTCGGGATAGGCGGCCGGCGCCTTGAAGCTGCCATCCGCCTCTTTTTCGAAGAGCAGCAGCCGGTATGAAAGTACGCCCGCGGCCTTCAGGTGGTCCGCAAGGCCTTCCGGCAGTGTGCCCAGGTCCTCCCCGATCACCATGCAGCGGTTGCGGTGGCTCTCCAGCGCAAGAATGCCGAGAAGGTCCGCGAGGGGATAACGGACATAGGCTCCGTCACGCGGCGATGCGCCCGGCGGCACCCAGTAGAGGCGCATGAGCCCCATCACGTGGTCGACGCGCAACGCGCCGGAGTGCTTCATGTTGGCGCGCAGTGTCGCGATGAACGGCGCGTAGGCCGATTCAGTCAGCCGCTCCGGAATGATCGGCGGCAGGCCCCAGTTCTGGCCGTGGAGGTTGAACTCGTCGGGCGGCGAGCCGACGCTGACCGACTCGGCGTAGAGGTCCTGCCACGCCCACGCTTCAGCACCTGCGCGGTCGACCGACACGGCCAAGTCCTGGTAGAGGCCCACCGTCAGCCCCAGCTCCAGCGAGCGCTGGCCGCACGCAGCGAGCTGCTCCTCGGCGAGCCACTGCAGCCACGCGTAGAACTCGACGCGCTCGCGGTTGGCATCTAGGAACTCATGCACCGCCGGCGCGGCAGGATCGCGGTACGGCTCGGGCCAGACCGGCCAGCCCCACACGTCCGCGTCTTCAGCATGGAAGCGCTCCTGTAATGCGTGGTAGAGCGCGAAGCGCAGCAAAGGCTCGTCGCCCTCGGAAAGGTAGCGCGCGAATGCGGCGCCCCGCGGCGTGCCTGCCAGCTGGTGCTTTTCGCGGAAGTGATGGTAGAGGACGCGCAGCGCGCCAAGCTTTGCCTCAGCCAGCCCCGGGTAGTCGACGAGCTCCGCGCTGCGCAATGCGCGCAGCCGCGCCTGCGATTGGGGCTCCGCGATGAGGTTTCGCACCGCCTCGCACTCCGCAAACTCCGGGATAGCCTCCACGTCGAGATAAAGGGGATTGAGGTACAGGCGGCTCGACGGGCTGTAAGGACTGATGTGGCCCGGATTATGTGGAAAAAGCGCGTGCAGAGGATTCAGACCCACGATGCCGGCGCCCGCGCGCGCCGATATCTCGAGCGCGTTCTTCAGATCGGTGAAGTCCCCGATACCCCAGTTATGGCCGCTCCGGACCGCGTAGAGCTGGAGGGCAGGGCCCCAGACGCGCCCACCTTCCTCGAGCCCTGGTGGAAGGAAACAGCGCGCGGGCGTGATAATCAGCGTCATGGCGACGGGCGCGCCGGCGTGCAGCCCCTCGAGGGAAAAGCGGTGATAGCCGGCGGGAAGGCGCTCGCGCCATTCGAATGCCGCCTTGGTGTAGCGCACGCCACCGATCTCGTGGTAGCCGATTCTCTGGAGCTCCGAGGCTCGAACCTCGCCGCTGCGCGTCTCGCCCGTCTCCAGCGCGAGCATCCAACGCACCGCCCTGGTTGCGGCCCCCTCGTCGAAGCAGATCTCCCAGCGATAAGCCTGCGCGTCCTCCCGGAAAACCGCGACGGCGGGAAGCCCGCGCTGCCAGTCCCACCGCTCGCGTTCCGCGAGAGCCGCCGCCACGCCGGACTCGTCCGCGATCACACCCATCGCCTCGAGCAACGCGAATCGCGTCGCGTCGGACGCGCTGTGTGTGTGGCCCCAGATGTCCTTGAATTCCGCCGCGATACCGACATGATCGCAAAGGCGTTGCAGATCGTTGCCGGCGTCGCTCATCTCACCTGCCTCCTGCCGCCAGATAGTACGCAGCCGCGAAGGCGGGCAGCCGGCCGGCCGCAAGCGCCGCACCTACTTCTCGTGGTTCACAGTGAAGCAAGGCAGCGGCCGATGGCGGAGAAATTGAGACTGGGGATGAAGACAGGTTGAGGTAGAGCGAAAGACGGGTGCCATCCCCCAGTCGCCACGTGACACCGAGTGCGCCGGCACCAAGCACGCCAAAGCGGCCGGCGTGGCCGCCCATACCGGCGAGGCGCGGCACGATGTGCTCACGGCGCATCCCAAGCAAATCACGATAGAGCGCCAGCCAGCCCGCGTGCGGCGCGGCGTCGATACAGCTCCAGTCGAGCCGGCTGCGCGCAAAGGTGTCAGGGGCATTCGGATCGGGGATCGCGGCCTGCGCCGCCGGATCGCTGAACCGGGCAAACCGTGCAAACTCGCGGCGGCGTCCGGCCGTCACTGCCGCCGCCAGTTCGGGACCAAAATCGCAGAAGAACAGAAACGGCGTGACGGCGCCGAATTCCTCCCCCATGAACAGCATCGGCGGAGATGGCGCCAGCAGCCACGCGACGGTTGCGGCGCGCAGCGGAGCCTCCTGCGCCAGCATTGACAGGCGCTCGCCAAAGGCGCGATTGCCCACCTGGTCATGCGTCTGGATGAACGACACGAATGCCGCTGGCGTCAGCTGCGCGCTCGGCTCGCCGCGCGCGGCGCGCTCGCGGTAGGCCGATGCCTCACCCTGCTGCGCAAAACCCTCTGCGAGGCAGCGGCCCAGATACCAGGCCGGTCGCTCGGCGTAATCGGAATAGTAGCCATCGGCCTCGCCCGTCAGCAGCACGTGGAATGCGTGATGAATATCGTCATTCCATTGCGCCGTGTGCCATCGGGGCCGGCCCGATTCGGACCGCACCAAATAGCGTGAATGGTTCTTGTCATTTTCGAGCACGAGATGCACCTCGCGCTCAGCGCCGGGACCGCTGCGCACGCGCTCGGCCAGCTCCATCAGGATGTCAGGCGTCGAGTCGTCAACGATCGCATGCACCGCATCCAGCCGCAGACCGTCCAGGTGGAATTCCTCGAGCCAGTAGAGCGCGTTATGGATGAAGAAGTCGCGCACATGCCGGCTATCCACATCATCGAAATTGATGGCGGCGCCCCATGGCGTGTGGTGACGCTCGGTGAAAAAACGCTTGGCGTAGACGTGCAGATAGTTGCCATCGGGGCCGAAGTGGTTGTACACAACGTCGAGCAACACCATCAGCCCGCGCGCATGCGCCGCCGCCACGAGCCGCTTGAGATCCTCGGGACGGCCGTAGGCCGCGTCTGGCGCAAATGGCAGCACGCCGTCATAGCCCCAATTGCGTTTCCCTGGAAAATCAGCGACCGGCATCAGCTCAAGCGCGGTGACACCGAGCTCGACCAGGTAATCAAGCCGGGCTTCCGCTCCCGCGAACGTCCCTTCCGGTGAAAACGTGCCGACGTGCAATTCGTAAACCACCGCCTGCTCCCACGGCCGCCCGCGCCAGCCGTCATCGGGCCACTCGAACATTTCGGGGGCTACCACTTCGCTCGGACCGTGCACGTCATCGGGATTGGACCGCGACGCGGGATCGGGCACTTCCAGCGCACCGTCAATGCGGTAGCGATAGCGCGTCCCGGCGGGCGCCTCGACCACGATCTCGCGCCAGCCATCGCCAATGGCCGGCATGGGCAAAGGCGCGCCATCGCCGCCAAGCACCAGCTCGACTGATTGCGCGGTGGGTGCCCACAGTCGGAAGCGCGTGCGGCTACCTTCGGCCGGCTCCGCGCCGAAGGGCATCCGGTGAATTCTTTTCATGTGTTTTGCTGCTGCAGCAGCGCCAGTGAGCGGCCCTTGAGGGGATAGTTGCCGCCCGCGTCGAAGGCGCCGTTGCGCGCCAGCCCCTCCTCGTGCGTGGTATCCATCACCACGAGCCAGCGTATCCCGGCCTCGCGGCTTGGCAGCTGAAAGGCCAGCTCCTCGTGATGGGCGTTGAAGAGCAGGAGAAAGGTGCTGTCGCTCACGGAACGCCCGCGCTCATCGCTCTCGGTCATGCCCTCTCCACTCAGCACGACCCCGAGGCACCGGGCGTGGTCATGCTGCCACTCTTCCTCGCTCATCTCTACCCCATCGGGCTTGAGCCACATGATGTCCTTGATCCCCGAGCCGCGGATCGGGCGGCCCTGGAAAAAATGGCGCCGCCGGAACACGGGATGCTCGCGCCGCAGCCGGATCATCCGCCGAGCGAATTCGAGAAGTTGGCGCTTGTCGTGCGTGATATTCCAGTCCACCCAGGAGATTTCGCTGTCCTGGCAGTAGGCATTGTTGTTGCCAAGCTGCGTGCGGCCGATCTCGTCCCCGGCGGTGATCATGGGCACGCCCTGGGAGAGCAGGAGCGTCGCGAGGAAGTTGCGCTTGCGCTGCGCTCGCAGCGCGTTCACCTGCGCGTCGTCCGTCTCGCCCTCAGCCCCCGAGTTCCAAGACAGGTTGTGATCGTGCCCGTCGCGGTTGTCCTCGAGATTTGCTTCGTTGTGCTTATGGTCGTAGCTCACGACGTCGTGCAGTGTGAAGCCATCGTGCGCCGTGATGAAGTTGATGCTTGCGTGCGGCCGGCGCCCGCTCTGCTCGTAGAGGTCGCTCGACCCCGTGAGCCGCTGCGCGAACTCGCCAATGACGCCGCCGTCGCCCTTCCAGTAGGCGCGCATGGTGTCGCGGTACTTGTCGTTCCACTCGGTCCAGCCGCCGGGAAAGTTGCCGACCTGGTAGCCGCCCTCGCCAAGGTCCCACGGCTCTGCAATGAGCTTCACCTGCGAGAGCACGGGATCCTGGCGCACGATGTCGAAGAACGCGCCAAGCCGGTCCACCTCGTGCAGCTCGCGCGCCAGCGCCGAGGCCAGATCGAAACGGAATCCGTCTACGTGCATCTCGGTCACCCAGTAGCGCAGCGAATCCATGAGAAGCTGCAGCACCCGCGGGTGCACCATGTTGAGCGTGTTGCCGCAGCCGGTGTAGTCCATGTAGTAGCGCGGCTCGTCCGGTTTGAGCCGGTAGTAGGATGCGTTGTCCACGCCGCGGAAACAGAGCGTCGGCCCGCAATGGTCGCCCTCGCCGGTGTGGTTGTAGACCACATCCAGAATCACCTCGATGCCCGCCGAGTGGAGGGACTTGACCATGGTCTTGAACTCCGAGACCACCCGGTCACCGCCATAACGGTTGTCGGGCGCGAAAAAACCGATGGAGTTGTAGCCCCAATAGTTGCGAAGGCCCTTCTCGGCCAGATGCCGATCGTCGATGAACGCGTGCACCGGCATCAACTCCACAGTGGTGACGCCCAGACGCCGGAGGTATTCGATCGCGGGTCCGGCGGCAAGCCCGGCGTAGGTGCCCCGCAGCTGCGGCGGAATGGCCGGATGCTGGATGGTGAACCCTTTCACATGCAGCTCGTAAATCACGGTATCGTGCCACGCGACGTTCGGCCGCCGGTCATCGCCCCACGTGAAGGCCGGGTCGATCACCCGGCACTTGGGCATGCCTGCCGCGGAATCACGCCGGTCGAACGAAAGGTCCGCCCGGTCGTGACCGATGCGATAGCCGAAATTGGCGTCGCTCCAGTTGATCGACCCGGTCAATGCCTTCGCGTACGGATCGAGCAACAGCTTGTTGGGATTGAAGCGGTGTCCGCGCTCAGGTTCGTACGGCCCGTGCACGCGGTAGCCGTAGAGCATTCCCGGTCGTGCTTCTGGCAGGTAGCAGTGCCAAACCTCGTCGGTTTTCTCGGGAAACCGTATTCGCTGCACCTCGCGCCGGCCCTTCTCGTCGAAGATGCATAACTCCACCTTCTCCGCATTCTCGGAGAACAGCGCGAAGTTGACGCCCTCGCCGTCCCACGTCGCACCACGCGGATAGGGTTTGCCGGGCCAGATGGCCGAAATAGGCACGCTCACGGGAATTTCCTTTCATCGCGCGAATTCGCAGCCGCAAACGGCGCTGCCGCCCCTTGTAGGCGAAACGGCGTCATTCGTCTTTTTTGTCCTGCCGCGGCAACCAGCGCTCGAGCAACCCGGCGGCCCACCGCTGCCCGCCGATTCCGAATGCCAGCGCGAGCGCGAACACCACCCCAGCCAGGATGACAAGGAAACTTTGGCGAATGATATCGCCGCCAACGTTCATCTGATCGAGCGCGATCAGCACGACGAACACGACGATCGCGTACTGGGAGAGCTTGCCGAGCAACTCGGCATCCTGGATTCCAACGTTGCTGCAGTAGGCGACGACGGTATTGTAAATAAAGCGCGCAAAGTACGCGCCGAACGCGAGGATCAGCAGCGCCACGATCACCTTCGGCACGAACAGGACAACCTGGCCGAAAAGATCGGTGATGTAGGTAAGCCCGAGGCCATTGAACGCGATCACCAGCGTCGCGAAAATCACGAGCCAGTAGATGAGCGTACCGAATATGTCGGTGGTATCGCTTTCGATCCCGCCTTGCCGCAGGAAGCCGTCAATCCCGGCGTGCTCGGTCAGCACATTGAAGTTCACCGCGCGCATCGCTTTCACGACCGCAAATCTGATGACCTTGGCGAGCAGCCAGCCCGCCACGAGCACCGCCAGCGCCAGCGCAAGACGCGGCAAAAATGCGCCGATCTGGCTAAGCACTATCCGGACCGGCTCCAGGAGCATATCGACCTTATCCATGTGTACCTCCTCCTATGCGTTGCGTAGCCCCGCGCCCGTCAACCGGTTTGAGACAAACCGGCCAGCGCGAGGATGCCTTCCAGCGGAATGCGCGCCCAGCCAGGACGGTTGTTGATCTCGTAGCGCAGTTCATAAAGCGCCTTCTCCAGCTCGAAGAGCTGCAGCAGCCCCCGCATTTCCTCGAACGACGCGTACAGTTCGCTGCCCCGCGTCGCCTCGTCGTAGGCCCCGAGAAACGCTGCACGTACCTGCGGTTCCCATGTTGCGGCAAGGGGCGATAAGCGCGCGCCGTCCTCCGGCGCCTGCATCACCTTCCGCAGCGCGGTCCAGCGCGCATAGTTGAACGAGCGCAGCATGCCAGCGACATCGCGCAACGGCGAATATTTTTTCGTGCGCTCGGCAAGCGGCCGCGCCGGCTCGCCCTCGAAATCGGTGATGAGAAAATCATTGCTCGTGAGCAGGACCTGCCCGAGGTGGTAATCACCGTGGTAGCGGGTCTTCAGGGTATGCCCGGTCGGCATGGCGCAGCCGTCAATGCGGGCCAGCAGCTGCTTCTGTCCGTCGAGGAGCGCCTGTGCCTGCTGACGAGAGGTCAGCACGAGCTGGCCCATCTGTCGCTCCAGTAACTTGAGCGTCGTAAGCGCCTCTTCGTGCACCGAGCGTTTGAACCCCATAAGATCGTCCGGCGTGACGGGCTCCGGCTCGAAAGCCGGCTTGCCGGACTTCAGCGCGAACGCCAGATGCAGTTCCGCCGTGCGCTGACCAAGCGTGCGCATGAGTGAAAGATAGGCGCCGTGCACATCCTCCGCTACCGAGTCCACGGCCGCGCGGTGGCTGTCGAAAAAACGCTCCAGATACGCCACCGTATAGTTCCAGCCGTCGCCCTGGTTGGTAACGTAGCCTTGCAGCAGCGCAAGCGTCATCGGCGTGCCGTCGTTTCCTAGATACTCGAGCGCGCCGGCGACCGGCGCGCAGTTTGCGAAGCCCGCGACCTCGGTCAGGTAGCGGCCGATTTCGAGCTCCGGATTCACACCCGCGCGGATGCGGCGATAACCTTTGAGGAACAGGCGATCACCGAGGGTCACCACGGTATTGCTGCTCTGCGCTTGCGGCCGGCCCACAGGCAGCTCGGCCAGCGATTCGCCGGCCAGCCCCGTAAACGCTTCGGTCGGGCTGAAGCGGAGTTTTCCATTTGCCGTTGGCACCTCGACGCACTTTTCGATGGCCTGCACGACAGCGCGACAGAACGCTTCGTCGGCGAGCGCATCGGCCATGGCGCCCACGTTGGCCTGCTGGCGAACCTTCGCCATGGTAGCCGGCGCCAGCGCGCGCATTCGCTCCTCTTCGGTCGATTCCCACGCGAGGGCGAGCGGCACGAAATAGGTCGCGGCCTCGGTGCCGCCCTCCGTTTCGACGAGGGGCAACAGCCAGCTCTGGCGCCCGATGCTCCACTGCGCGTAGTCGGTCAGCTTGGCCCGCTTGATGGTCTCGCCCTTCGCTGCGTACCAGCGCTGAGTTTCCAGATAACGCGGCAGCACTTCCTGCTCGAACTGCGCGCGGATCTTCTCGGCCATCCGGATGCGCCACGGCACGACGCGGTCGCGGAACAAGCTCGTCCAGCCATCGAAAAGGACCAGCACTGGCAGATCCTCGCGCGCGAGGCGCTCCTCGTGCCACTTCGGTACTTCGACGTCCGCAGCCAGCCGGAACCAGAAGAAACCGTGCGCGGGCAGCGTGAGCAGGTACGGAAGCTCGCCGATCGGCGGGAACGGATTTCGGCCCAGCAGCTCGACCGGCACGCGGCCGCGGTAGCGCGCGAGGTCCAACTCGACCGGCTGCGCCGATCGCGACACGTTGGCCACGCACAGGATCGCCTCCTCACCGTATTCCCGCAGGTACGCGAGCACCTTGCGGTTGCCCGGCCTCAGGAATGTGATCCTGCCGCGCCCGAACGCCCGGCTCGTCTTGCGCACCGCCAGGATCCGCCGCATCCAGTGCAGGAGAGAGGACGGATCGCGCAGCTGCGACTCCACGTTGACGGCTTCGTAGCCGTAGATCGAGTCCATGATGGGCGGCAGGAAGAGCCGTTGCGGGTCGGCGCGCGAGAAACCTGCGTTGCGGTCGGGGCTCCACTGCATAGGTGTGCGCACCGCATTGCGGTCGCCCAGATAGATGTTGTCGCCCATGCCGATCTCGTCACCGTAGTAGATGATCGGGGAACCGGGCATCGACAAGAGCAGGCTGTTCATGAGCTTGATGCAGTCGGAGTCGTTCTGCATCAGCGGTGCGAGCCGGCGGCGAATGCCGAGATTGATACGCGCCCGAGGGTCGGCCGCGTACATCTGGTACATGTAGTCGCGCTCCTTGTGCGTCACCATCTCGAGCGTCAGCTCGTCGTGGTTCCTTAGAAAGATCGCCCACTGGCAGCTCTCGGGAATATCGGGCGTCTGGCGCATGATTTCCACGACGGGATGGCGGTCCTCCTGCGCGATGGCCATGTAGATGCGCGGCATCAGCGGGAAATGATAGGCCATGTGGCACTCGTCGCCCTGGCCGAAGTATTCGGACACGTCCTCCGGCCATTGATTGGCTTCAGCGAGGAACACGCGGTTGCGGTAGCGGCTATCGAGCTCGGCGCGGATGCGCTTCAAGAGCCGGTGCGTTTCCGGAAGGTTCTCGTTGTTCGTGCCGTCGCGTTCGATGAGATACGGAATCGCGTCCAACCGCATTCCGTCGACCCCCATGTCGAACCAGTACCGCATTACGCGCAGCACCGCCTTCACCACGTGCGGGTTGTCGAAGTTCAGATCCGGCTGGTGCGAGAAGAAGCGGTGCCAGTAGTAGGACTTGGCGACCGGATCCCAGGCCCAATTGGAACTCTCGGTATCGGTGAAGATGATGCGCGTCTCCGGCCATTTCTGGTCCGTCTCGCTCCAGACATAGAAATTGCGCTTGCTCGAATCCGCGGGCGCCCGCCGCGCGGCCTGGAACCAGGGATTCTGGTCCGAGGTGTGGTTGATTACCAGTTCGGTGAGCACACGCAGCCCGAGGCTGTGTGCTTCCCGCATGAACTGCCGGAAGTCGGCGCGGGTGCCGTAGTCGGGGTGAATGTTGTGGTAGTCGGAAATATCGTAGCCGTCGTCCTTCAGCGGAGAAGGATAGAACGGCAGCAGCCAGATAGCGGTCGCACCCAGGTCCCGCACGTACTCTAGCTTCTCGGTAAGCCCGCGGAAGTCGCCAATCCCGTCCCGGTTGCTGTCATTGAAGGCGCGAACGTGCACCTGGTAGATGACCGCGTCCTTGTGCCAGAGCGGATCGTCTTCCAGCTCGGTCTTGCGGTTGCGAATCGGTTCAGCCATCGCGGAGCTCAGGCGAAGTTCTCGAAATCACGCTCGGAGCGCAGGCGCTTTATCACCTTAAAGACGTGCGCCGGACAGGCCTGCGGGTTGAGTTCCACGTAGTTGCGCGCGCCCTGCCACAGATAGCTCGTTCCGCTGAGCAGGTCCTCGACCTCGTAGGAGCGTTCACGATCGATGCCCAGCTGGTCGAGCGGCACCTCGAGCCAGCCCGACTGCCGGTGATGCGGGTCGAGATTGACGACCATAATGACGACATTCGAGCGGTCATTCGTGTACTTCGTGTAACAGATGAGCTCGTCATTGTCGACCGGTATGAACTGGATGTTCCATTCCTGCTGCAATGCAGGGTTCTCCCGCCGCGCGCGGTTCACCGCGGCGACGAGCGTGCGCAGGCTGTCGGGCTTCGCCAGATCCCAGAACCGCACCTCGTACTTCTCGGAGTTGCGGTACTCCTCGCTGCCCGGCTCGCGCGGCACGTTCTCGCAATGCTCGAACGCCGGCCCGTAAATGCCGTAGTTCGCGCCAAGCGTGGCCGCCAGCACCAGCCGCGTCATGAAGGCCGGACGGCCGCCGTGCTGGAGATAGGCGGTCAGAATGTCGGGCGTGTTGGGCCAGTGATTGGGCCGGAAGTACTCGCGCGATGCGTGGCTCGCGAGCTCGCTGAAATAATCGCTCAGCTCCAGCTTCGTGTTGCGCCATGGAAAGTAGGTGTACGACTGCGTGAAACCGATCTTCGCCAACCGATGCATCACCTTGGGCCGCGTGAACGCCTCTGACAGGAACATCGCCTCCGGATGATCGCGCTGGATCTCCGCGATAAGCCATTCCCAGAAGGCGAACGGCTTGGTATGCGGATTGTCGACCCGGAAGATCGTGACCCCGTGCTCCACCCAGAACGTGAACACGCTCTTCAGCTCCTGCCATAGTGCCGGCCAGTCGTCGCATTCGAAATTGAACGGATAGATGTCCTCGTATTTCTTGGGCGGGTTCTCGGCGTACTGCACCGTTCCGTCCGGGCGCCAGCGGAACCACTGCGGATGCTGCTGCACGTAGGGGTGGTCCGGCGCGCACTGGAAAGCGATGTCGAGCGCGACTTCGATGCCGAGCTCGCGCGCCGCCGACACCAGGCGCCGAAAATCATCGAGCGTGCCCAGCGCGGGATTGACCGCCTTGTGCCCGCCCTCGTGCGAGCCGATCGCCCACGGGCTGCCGGGATCGTCGGGCGTCGCCTTGAGCGCATTGTTCCGGCCCTTGCGGTTCACGCGCCCGATCGGATGAATCGGCGGCAGATAGAGCACATCGAAGCCGAGCTCGGCCACGTACGGGAGCCGCATCTCGCAGTCGCGGAAGGTGCCGTGGCGCCCCGGCGCATCCGCTGTCGAACGCGGGAACATCTCGTACCACGCGCTGCAACGCGCGCGCCGCGGATCGACCGTCAATCGCAACTCGGGCGAATACGTATCGGCGAAGCTACGGTCGGGATAGCGATTCATCAGCGTCAGCAATTCATCGCCAAGGGCGAGCTCCTGGCGAGCCTCGAGCTTGCCCGCGCCTTTCAGCTTGTCCGCAATGCCCGACAGCGTCCGTGCATCGGCGCCCTTCGCCCGCGCGGCGGCTTGCGCGACGAGCTCCGCACCGCTCTGCAGTGCGAGCGCCACGTCAGACGGCTCGACGCGCTTCGCAAAGTCTTTGCGCCACGTTAGAAAAACGTCGACCCAGGCGGTTACGGTATAACGGCAACGCCCCGGCGCTCCCACTTCAAATTCGCCGCGCCAACGGTCGTTGTCCTCGAACCGCATCTCGGCCTCGGTCCAGGCCGCCGCTTCTTCCCTGCGATAACGTAGCATGCAGCGCAACGTGTCGTGGCCGTCGCCAAACACGTCCGCTTCCACCACCAGGCGGTCGCCGGCAGCCCGCTTTGCAGGAAACCGCCCGCCGTCAACCGCCGGGTAGATCCCCTCGATGACGGCTCGGCAGCGTCCCTCGCCTGGAACGTCCTTTTTCGACATCCTTGTTTCCTCCGTAAGGAAAAAGCCCTTCAGGGGCGGCCAGTGCTCTTGAAGAATAGCGCGCTCAGCGGCGGCAGCGTTAGCCGCAGCGACCAGTCCCGGTCATGCGCCGCATGCGGCTGCGCCTCGACACCGCCCAGGTTGCCCACGCCCGAGCCGCCATAACGCTCCGCGTCGCTGTTCAGGATCTCCTGCCAGCGGCCGCCTCGCGGCACGCCCAGCACGTAGCCGGACCGCACGATTGGCGTGTAGTTGAGCACGACCAGCACCACCTCGTCGCCGCGGGCGTTGCGGCGAATGAAGCTCAGCACGCTGTTGTCGCGGTCATTGGCCTCGATCCACTCGAAACCTCCGCGCTCGCAATCGAAATCGGCCAGCGCGGACTCTGCGCGGTAGCAGCGATTAAGATCGGCTACCCATTCACGCACGCCCTCGTGCAGCGGATAGCCCAGTACGTGCCACTCTAGGCTCTCCTCGTGCTGCCACTCGCGCCGCTGGCCGAATTCGCCGCCCATGAAGAGCAGCTTCTTGCCCGGATGCGCCCACATGTAGCCGAAGAGCAGCCGCAGGTTGGCGAACTGCTGCCATTCATCGCCCGGCATCTTGCCGATGAGCGATCCCTTTCCGTGAACCACCTCGTCGTGCGACAGCGCCAGCACGAAATTCTCGTCGAAGGCGTACCAGATGCTGAACGTGAGCTGGTCGTGGTGGTGCGTGCGGTAGATCGGGTCGCGCGAGAGGTACTTGAGCGTGTCGTGCATCCAGCCCATGTTCCACTTGTAGCCGAAACCCAGGCCGCCTCCCGAGACCGGGCGCGAGACCATCGGCCACGCGGTGGATTCCTCCGCGATCGTCTGGACGTCGGGAAAATCACGATAAACCGCTTCGTTCATGTGGCGCAGAAAGCTCATCGCTGCCAGGTTCTCACGACCCCCGTACTCGTTGGGTATCCACTCACCCTCCTTGCGGGCATAGTCGAGATAGAGCATGGACGCCACCGCGTCAACGCGCAGTCCGTCAATGTGATACTTGTCGAGCCAGAACAGCGCGCTGCTCTCGAGGAAAGCACGCACCTCGTGACGCCCGTAGTTGAAGATGCAGCTGTTCCATTCGGGATGATAGCCCTGACGCGGGTCCGCGTGCTCGAACAGATGCGTGCCGTCGAAATAAACGAGCGCGAAACCGTCGTTCGGAAAATGCGACGGCACCCAGTCCAGTATCACGCCGATGCCCTGGCCGTGCAGGTAATCGACCAGATACATGAAATCCTGCGGCGTGCCGTAGCGCGCGGTCGGCGCGAAATAGCCCGTTGTCTGGTAGCCCCACGAGCCGTAGAACGGGTGTTCCATGACCGGCATCAACTCGACGTGCGTGAATCCCATGTGCCGCACGTACGCGGCAAGCGGCTCGGCAAGCTCGCGGTAAGTGAGGGGGCGGTTGTCCTCCTCCGGAACGCGGCGCCAGGAACCGATGTGCACCTCGTAGATCGACATCGGTGCATTGCGCGCCGCCGCCGCAGCCCGCCGCGTCATCCACTCGTGATCCCCCCACTCGTACTCGAGGTTCCAGACACGAGAGGCCGTGGCCGGCGGAAGCTGCCAGTAGAACGCGAAAGGATCCCCTTTGTCCGCCTCGTGCCCGTGTGCGTGAGAGCGGATACGGTATTTGTAGTAGGCGCCTTGCGCCACGCCGGGGACGACCCCTTCCCAGATTCCGGAGCCGTCCTGGCGCACTTGCAGCGGATTGCGTCCCGGATCCCAGCCGTTGAAATCACCAATGACTGCGACCGATGCCGCGCCCGGCGCCCACACGGCGAAGCGCGTCGCGGACTTGTCATCGATTTCGGCGGGATGCGCACCCAGCTTTTCGTACAGACGGACGTGGCTTCCCTCCTTGAAGAGGTAGATATCGTGTTCGGTCAGGATGGAGCCTGCCCTTCGCCGCTCGCCGCCTGCAGCTCGCGGTGGCCCCGCCCGTTGCGAAGTCGATTTGGGTTTCGCTGGCATCTCCTTAATCCTCCGTCAACCCGTCCGAAAAATTTCCTGCCGGCATCGATTGGCGCATCTCCATGCGAGCCTCCCCTGGCGCTTACGCACCCGCGCGACGAGTCAACTTGTTCCCCGGGCGAAGCCAATGCTGCAGGAAAGCAATCAGCTCCCGAGGCGGCCTGAGCCAAAGATCAGCGAGCGTCTCCCGCAGCTCCGAGCGCACGAGCACGCCAAGGCCGTGGCCCTTGATTGCTCGGAACGCGTCCTCATCCGTAATATCGTCGCCAAAATAGGCCGCGACACACGCAGCCCCGCTTTCCGAAAGCACGGTCCTCACGGCGTGCTCCTTGTTGGTGCCGCGCGCGCGCAGTTCCAGGCCGCCATCGAACGCGATCAGCTCGAGCGCGTCGTCCGCAGCGAAGGGTTCCCAAGCGGACTTCACCTGCTCTCTCAACCGGGCGATCTTGATCGCCGGCAGCCCCCGCCAGTGCAGCGCAACGCTCGCTGGCTTGCACTCGATTCGCGCCCCCGCACGGCGGAATTCCTCGGCAGCAGCTTCAGCCAATGAGAGCGCCCGCCGCACCTCCTCCGCGGGTTCCTGCACGCCAACCACGCCATCGGCAGACATGCGCTCCCAGCCGTGCGCGCCCCAGATCTCGGGGGATCGCCGCAATGACAGCAGCGCGGCAACCTCGGACGCGCGCCGGCCGCTCACGATCACGACGCGCGTATCGGCCTGTTGCATCACTGCGTCCAGCAAATCGACAACACCGGGATATGGCACAGCCTGCTCTGGGCGGATCTTGAACGGCGCCAGCGTCCCATCGTAGTCGAGCATCAGCACCCGCTCGCTCGAGTTCGAAAGCGTCGCGTAGAACTGATCGAGATCGACGCTCGGCGTCAGCACCCTCATCTTTTGCTCTATCCCGTCGTTAGTGTCTGGTTAGAAATGGCGACCGAGAAACATGTAAAGACGTGTCATCTTTCGACGTCCTGGTTGCGGCGGCAGACTGACTCAATGGCAACGAGTGAGCGCGACGGCCTTTTCGCGCTCACGGTTCCACACGGTCTTACGGAGAGCGTCCCGTGCATGGCCCGCGACCGCACGCGACATTGTTGAGATTTTAGGTCTTATGTCCTACCGAGCGCGCGCCCTAGGCAATTTCCCGTGCATTTCAGCACAGAAAAAACCATTATATCCAGGGCGTTATAACACCCGGATCTATTCGAATCGCGACGCAGTTGCCCGATTATACAGCATGCGACATCGCATCCCGAGTGAAACGGGGCGTTCACAAGCCATTCTTAACAATCACGATGTGCACCCGGTACGGTCCGTGCGCGCCCAGCGTCACGGTCTGTTCGATGTCGGCGGTTCGCGACGGACCGGAGATGAAATTCACCGCTCGCGGCAGCACTCGCCGCTCGGACCGCACGAGCTCCCACGCCTCTTCCATGCCGCGTACGATGCGCGACGCGTCGATGATGGCGATATGAGTCTCCGGCAGCAGGCTGACAGCGCTTGGGGTTTGCGGGCCCGACAGCATCATCAAGGTTCCGGTCTCGGCGATGGCGCAGAATGTGCCGGTGACGCCCACGAGATCGCTCTCGTGCGCTGCGCGCACCGCGATCACGATTCCCGCCGCGCGCCAGTCAAGCGTGGCAAAGGCTTCCCAGCATACCGCCTCTCGCGACAGGCGCTGCGCGTCCAGGTAGCGCGAGATTGCTGCCGGCGCGGCATCCAGCGCTTCCACCTCGTCGACCGTGCTCGCGAGTTTCAGCGCTTCCTCGCGAAAACGAACGACAGGATCCCAGGTGGCGGCGGGGCGCGGGTTCTGCGGGTGCGCCGCAATGTGGGCGCGCACCGCTTCGCGCTCGCCCGCATCGGTCAGCGCGCTTTTTGCCTGACGCGCGCGAATCCGCGCCAGAATGTTTTCACGTGCGTTCATGTCGAGCCGTAACGCATCAATGCAAGGACCGCAAAGGATGCGCGAAGGACGCGAAGATCATTTTTAAGATTTACTTTGCGCACGCTCTGCGTCTTTGCGTCTTTGCGGTTCGGTCATCAGCCTAACGTGGGCATATTCAGCCCCGGCGCGGGCGTATCCTGGTGCGGCCAGCGGGTCGTGATCACCTTGGTGCGCGTATAAAACTTCACGCCCTCCATGCCATGTACATGGAGGTCGCCAAAGAGCGAGTTCTTCCAGCCGCCGAAGGAATAGAACGCGACCGGGACCGGAATCGGCACATTGACGCCCACCATACCCACCTGGATCTCGTTCTCGAAGCGTCGCGCGGCGCCACCTGATTCCGTGAAAATCGCCGTGCCGTTGGCGTAGGGATTGCGATTGACGAGCGCGATCGCGTCCTCCAGCGTCTCGCTTCGCAGCACAACGAGCACCGGGCCGAAGATTTCGTCCTGGTAGATCTTCATGTCAGCCTTGACGCCGTCGAAAAGTGTCGTGCCTAAGAAGAAGCCGCCGTCGTGTCCGGGTACCTTCAAGCCACGGCCGTCCAGCACGAGTTTCGCGCCCTCTTTTACGCCCTGATCGACATAGCCTGCGACCTTGTCCCGATGCTGGCGGGTGACGAGCGGCCCCATTTCGACGCCCTCCTTGTCGCCCGGGCCAACCATGATCGCCTCGGCCTTTTTCTTGAGCAGCGACACCAGCGGATCCGCCGCCGCGCCGACCGCGACCACCGCCGAGATCGCCATGCAGCGTTCTCCCGCAGAGCCGTAGGCCGCGCCGATCAGCGCGTCCGCCGCGAACTCGAGGTCTGCGTCCGGCAGCACCACCGCGTGGTTCTTGGCGCCGCCGAGCGCCTGCACGCGCTTGCCGTTCTTCGCGCAGGTTTCATAGATGTACTTCGCGATCGGGGTCGAGCCGACGAAACTGACCGCGTGGATGCCGGGATGGTTGAGAATCGCGTCCACCGCCTCCTTGTCGCCGTGTACAACGTTCAAAACGCCGTCGGGTAGCCCGGCTTCCTTGAACAGTTCCGCCATCCGCATCGAGGCCGACGGCACCTTCTCGGAGGGCTTGAGCACGAACGTGTTGCCGCAGGCGATCGCCACTGGAAACATCCAGAGCGGCACCATCACCGGGAAGTTGAAGGGCGTGATACCCGCGCACACGCCGACACCCTGGCGCACCGTGTGGCAATCGACGCCAGTGCCGACGTTCTCCGAATGCTCGCCTTTGAGGAGATGCGGAATGCCACAGGCAAACTCCACCACCTCGAGGCCGCGCTGCACGGAACCCATCGCATCCGGCAGCGTCTTGCCGTGCTCCTCGGTGACGAGGCGCGCGAGCTCCTGCTGGTTCGCCTGCAACAGCTGGAGAAACTTCTGCATGACACGCGCGCGTCGCAGCGGCGGTGTGTCGCGCCATTCAGGAAACGCTTTTGCGGCAGCCTTTACTGCGGCATCGATGTCGGCTGCATTGCAAAACGGCACTCGGCGCGTGACCGCACCGGTCGCGGGATTGGTGACGTCGCCGTAACGAGTGGCCGTGGCGCCCTTGCGCTTGCCTTCAATCCACAACTCGACGGTACCCGCACCGCGCGCTTCGACTGGCTTGCTCATCGTTGTCTCCTGTACAACTCTCGGAAGGTGACGCCTTGGGGCGCCGGCATGTCACGGCTGGCGGTCCAGCCGCCAGCAAGTGGAATACTATGGATGAGACGGTCGCGGCCGCCCATCAGGGCAAGCAGCCGCGCACCGATCGCTGCCGCAGCCGCATAGATCGCCGGCCGCTGAGCCGTCCAGCACCAGGCGCCGAACGCGGCCCGCTCAGTCCAGGGCTTCAGCTTGCGAGCGAACTGCTGCTCGCGCAGCTTTCGCATGAGATCAGGGAGCGGGATCTTCACGGGGCAGACAACGCCGCACTGGTTGCACATCGTTGCGGCATTCGGCAGATCGAGCGCCTTCTCGAGCCCGACGTAGGCCGGCGTCAGCACCGAGCCCATTGGGCCCGGGTAGACCCAACCATACGCGTGCCCGCCGACGCTCTGGTACACCGGGCAGTGATTCATGCAGGCGCCGCAGCGTATACAGCGCAGCATCGGCTGCAACTCGGTCCCGACAAGGCTTGTGCGGCCTCCGTCGAACAGAATGACGTGGAAGTGCTCCGGGCCGTCATGCTCGCGCTCGCCTTTCACGCCGGTCGTCACCGAGATGTAGTTCGAGATCGACTGCCCGGTACCGTGCGACGGCAGCAGCCGCATCAACGTTGCAACGTCCTCGAGCGTAGGCAGGATCTTCTCGATTCCCGTGATCGCAACGTGCACGCGCGGAAGCGTCGTCACCATGCGGCCGTTGCCCTCGTTGGTGACGATCAGCGTCGAGCCCGTCTCGGCGATCGCAAAGTTGGCGCCGGAGATGCCCATGTCCGCGCTGATGAAATGCCCGCGCAGCCGCTCGCGCGCCTCGCGCGTGAGTTCCGCGATGTCGGTCTTGCGTGGCGTGCCGTGCTTCTCCTCGAACAGGTCGGAGACCTCATCGCGCGTCTTGTGCACGACAGGCGCCACGATATGCGAGGGCGGCTCCTTCGCAAGCTGCAGGATGTACTCGCCGAGGTCCGTCTCCAACACCTCTATGCCCGCCGCCTCGAGCGCGTCGTTCAGCGCGCACTCTTCGGTGACCATTGACTTGGACTTGACCGCCTTGCGCACGCCATGGCGCCGCGCGAGCTCGCACACGATCCGGTTGACATCCTCGTGGGTCTCGGCCCAGTGCACCTCCGCGCCGCGCGCCGTTGCGTTGCGCTCGAACTCCTCGAGATAGACATCCAGGCGATCGAGCACGCGATCACGGATCGCGCTTGCCGCATCGCGAATGGCTTCAAAGTTGTCCATCTCGGCGACGCGCTGGGCGCGACCGCGCACGAAGTTGCCCTGCAACTTGTTCAGCGCGTTCTGCAGGTTGCGGTTCACGAGCTTCTCGCGAGCCCGGGACTTGAAATGCATGGAGGCAACTTGCATGGCCGTATCTGGAAAACTTGGGGGCAGTAGATCCGAGCGCCCGATTATAGCGCGGTGCCGGCTCAAGCCCTCGGCGCCACGAGCCGGATCATGTAGATGCCGCTGGCGACCACAACTGCCGCGCCGGCCAGCACCCAGGCATCCGGCGTTTCGTCCCAAACCAGGAACCCGACCAGCATCGCCCAGAGCAGACCGGAATACCGGAACGGCGCGATGATCGCCGCGCGACCCAGACGCAACGCTTCGATGACCATGAAGTGCGCGCACGCGTTGAAGAGCCCCGCGGCGAGGAACCACGCCGCCCCCGCCGCATCGACGCGCTGCCAGCCAAACGCACTGGTCAGAAGTCCCGCCGCCATAACGATGAAACCGGACCAGAACAGCACCGAGATCGAACTCTCGGTTCGCGACAGGCGCCGTGTGAACGCATCGCGGAAACCGTTGGTAAAGGCGGCAAGAACGGGGAGCAGCGCCGCCCACACAAATTCGCCTCCGCCAGGCCGCACGATCAGCATCACCCCCACGAAACCACCCCCGATCGCCAGCCATTGGCGCGCGTCCACCCGCTCACCGAGCAGCGGCGCCGACAACAGCGCAACAAAAATCGGGCTCGAGAAGAGCACAACGGTCACGAGCGAGAGCGGGAGAAGGCTCAAGCTCCACACGATGAGGCCACTACCGGCGACAAAGAGCAGCCCCCGCAGGAACTGCCCGCCCCGGTTGACAACTTTCAAAGCGCCCAGCCCGGTCACGCTCACCGCGTACGGCACTATGAACATGAGAGCGGCCAGCTGCCGCAGGCAGATCACCTGGCCAATCGGGTAATGCTGCGTCAGATGCTTGGACACGGCATCATTGAGAGTCAGGAGGCCGGCACCCGCCACCATCGCCAACACTCCGCGCAGCACCAACGGATCCTTCATCTCTCGCCTGGTCTTGCTGGCTGTTCGAGCGCCTTAGAGCCGGAAGCGACGCACCGCGTCGTCGTTCCAGGCGAGCCCATTGCCGGGGCGCGCAGAGGGGACAGCCAGACCGTCTGCGATCCGCAACGGCTCCTGCAGCAGCACGTTGGCCCAATCCACATACTCGAGCCAGTGCCGGGTCGGGGTCGCCGCGAGAAGGTGCGCGCTGACCTCCGGGAACAGGTGCGAGGACATTTGCATGCCGCGGGCGGAGGCAAGCTGGGCCGCGCGCAGCCAGCCAGTGACGCCGCCAATGCGCTCGAGGTCGGGCATTACGTAGTCGCACGCCCCGGCCGCCAGCGCCTGCTCCATCCCGAACGGGAGCGAAAAATTCTCGCCGATCTGAACCGGCGTCGTAAGCTCGCGCGCAAGCGCGGCGCACCCCGCATAGTCGTCGTGGCGAATCGGCTCCTCGATCCAGCAGATGCCGCCTTCCGCGTCGAGCGCGCGCCCGCGTTTCACGGCTTCGTCGACCGACAGCGCCTGGTTGAAATCGACCATGATCTCGACATCTTCCGGGATTCTTCGGCGCACCGCCCGCAGCGCCGCAAGGTCGGCCTCCAGAGAGGGGTAGCCCAGGCGCAGCTTGACCGCGCGAAATCCGCCTGCCAGCAGCTTCTCCGCCTCATCCGCGACCGCTTCCGGCGCCATCAGTCCCAGCCCGCAGCTGTTGTACGCCCGCACCGGCCGCGGCTCTGCGCCCAGGTAGGCCGCGAGCGGCTGGCCTGCGGCGATTGCAAGCGCGTCCCAGCACGCGATATCGAACGCCGCCATCGCCATGCGCACGATGCCCTGCACCCCAATCAGCGTGAAGCGCTTGTAGAGCTTGGCCCACAGCTCGGCCGGCGCCAGCCGATCGCCCTTGACAACGCTCAGCACTTCCGCGAGGAGGCTCGTGATCGCAGGGGCCGCAGCCGGCAAGTAGCAAAAGAGATACGACCGCCCGGTGACACCCTCCTCGGTCTCGAGATCCACCAGCAACAGCGGCGCCGAGCGCACCGCGGCGGCGCTGGTGCCGAGCACGTAAGTCATGGGGACCAGAACCCCGACCGCCCGGACGTCACGGACCGTAAGTCGTGGCCCGTTCACGCTAGGAGACATGCTGAAAGCACTGGAACCGCCGATGACTGCACGCCGCCTCAACAGCACTCCAGCCAGGAAAGCGCACGGAGACGCATAGATAGAAATGCTTCATCACGAAAACGCCCGGAACCACATGGAATCAGAGGCACCCTGATCTTGAATCTTCGCGTATTTTCACGTGATGCTACGTTCGAAGGATTCCTGATTTCCGATTCACGGCTGTTAGTGTTCGCGGCGGCCCTGCGCGTGCAGAACCAAAATGTCCCACACCGCCCGGTTGGTGGGCGTTGGCACACCCGACTTGACGCCGAGCTGCACGACGCCGCCGGAGAGCCACTCGACCTCGAGACGGCTGCCCCGCTCGAGATCGTGGTGCATCGAGGACGTCATGTCGGCCGGAACGCTGTCGGCAAAACGCAGGCGGTCCTCGGCATAGTTCTCGGGGAGCGCCACGCCCAGTGCGCGGCCCACCGCAACCGTTTCCTTCATGATCTCGAGCAGAAATGCTCGTGTCTGCAAATTCGAGCGAATCGGGCCGATTGGCATGCGTATCGTCGTAGTGGTCGCCGACAGCCCCACAAGGAAGGTATATTTTTCCCACAGCGTGCGCCGAATGTCGGGCACGATCTCGGCCTGGATCCCGGCCCGAACCAAGGCCTCGAGCAACGCCTCGACACGAGGCGTGCGGCGCCCGTCGTACTCTCCGATCAACGCCCGCTGTAGCGCTCCGGTCTGCAATATCACGCCAGGTCGCGAAATACGCGTCGCGACATAACCCACGCCACCGATAACGGCGGCGTCGCCCAGCTCGGTGCGCAGAATGTCGTCTTTGATGACGCCGTTCTGGAGGGAAAGCACGGCGGTATTGGGGCCAACGCTGGCTTTCACGGCACGCGCGGCCGTCTCCGTATCCCACAGCTTGACGGCAATCAACACTACGTCGACCGGGCCAACCGTGGCGGGATCATCGGTCACCTTCACTCGCGGCAACCGGATGTCGCCCTGCACCTCGTTCTCGATGACGAGCCCACGCTCGCGCATGGCTTCGAGATGCGCCCCGCGCGCGACGAAGGTGACATCGAAACCGGCGTGCGCGAGGCGCCCGCCATAGAAGCCCCCCACACCGCCGGAGCCCATCACCAATATTTTCATAACGCTTGAACCATGAATCTGGAATCGTGAGTGGAAATCGTAACGCGCCGTGTTTCCGCGCTGTTTTTTCTTTCAAGTCCGAACTTCATCCGAGCTCACGAACAGCCTGAATGAGTGCGTTCTTAACCGCGCGTATTTGCGTTTATATGCGGTCTCTCCTCAACCCCGGCGAGGACTTCGGCAACGTGGAGCACCTTCGTGCTCATGTCGCCACGGCGCCGCAGCCGGCCTTCGATATTAAGCATGCAGCCCAGATCGCCCAGCACCACCGCATCGGCACCACTGGCCGAGATGTTTCCACATTTGCGCTCCGCGATATGCGCCGAGATTTCGCCAAACTTGAGCGCGAACGTGCCGCCGAAGCCGCAGCAGGTTTCCGCTTCGTTCATTTCCTTCAACTTTAACCCGGCCACCTTGGCGAGCAGCGCTCGTGGTTGCGCCTTGATGTCGAGCTCGCGCAGGCCGGAGCACGAGTCATGGTACGTAACCGTCCCATTGTACGCCCCTGGCACTTTCTCGAGCTTGACGACATTCAGCAGAAAGTCGGTGAGCTCGTAAGTGCGGCTTGCCAGCCGTTGCACGCGCGCAAGTTCTGCGGGCTGGTCCGCAAGCAACTCGGGGTAATGGGTCCGGATCATGCCGGCGCACGAGCCGGAAGGCACGACGACATACTCGAATGCATCGAACTCATCGAGCACCTTGCGCGCGAGCGCCTGAGCCGCCCCGCGCGCGCCTGCGTTGTAGCCCGGCTGCCCGCAACAAGTCTGCGTCGCGGGAACGACCACTTCGCAACCCGCCGCCTCCAGCAGCCTCAACGCGGCGAAACCGATGCGTGGCCGCATGAGGTCAATGAGACAGGTAACGAAAAGACCGACGCGCATCTGTGGAAAAAGCGTGACTGGCAAAAGATGGCGGCTAACGGGCGTTGGGTGCTAGGCGGACAAGTCTCCGCGCCAGCGATTATCGCAGAAAAAGGCCGCGCGCCCGCTCCCTTCCAAAAGCGTCGATGCGTAGCATGAGCAACGCGGCGACCGCGCAAGACGAGGGATAACGCAATCGCATTAGCGGTTCAATCGATTTACCACGCACGATTCACGAATCACGGCCTTCAGGCGCGCCAGGGACGAAGGAACTCCATCCGGTCCGCAGAGCGCACGACCAGCTGCCGCACCATCTTCTTCTGCAGAACATGAAGCACCACCGCGGTTCCAGCCTCCCCGCTCGCCCACAGCCGCCGGTAGAAATCGCTCTGATGACCGATGGCCTGGCCCGCGATCCCGAGAATGATATCTCCGCGGGACAGGCCCGCCTGGGCCGCGGGCGAACCGGGCAGCACGCGCGTGACCACCACGTGGCCTTCGATCTCCTCGGAATACACGCCCAGCCAGGGTCTCGGCGCCTCACGCCGCCGACCCGTCGTCAGCAGATCGTCAAGCACCGGCTTGAGCAGATCAATCGGGACAAACATGTTGCCGGGAAAGGCGGCGCCGATTTCCAGCGTGTCGCTTACCCAAAGCGATCCGATGCCGACGAGCCGCCCATCGGCGTCCAGCAGTGCCGCCCCACTGTGCTCGAAGCGGGGCGGCGCTGTAAAGATGCCGTCCTCGATCATGTACTCCCACCATCCGGTGAAACGGCGCCTCGCGACAACGCAAGCGCGCGAGGCCCCGCCGGCAGCGCCGTGCGCAGCGACGAGGACCGTGGACAGCTCCGCCAGGTCGCCGGAGTTACCGAACTCGACCGGGCGGCAATCCAGGGCCGCGCGCAGGAGACCGAACCCGGAACCGTGGTCGTAACCCACCACGCCCGCCGGAAATACGCGACCGTCTCCCGTGACAACAAGGATCGATTCCGCCTCCAGGATCAGATAACCGATGGTCAGGATGAGGCCCCTGTCATCGATCACGACCCCGCTGCCTTCGCGCTCGGCGCCCAGGTTCTCCGCAGTCCGGGCCTCGGGCACGGTTTTGATACTCAGCTTTACGACTGCGTCGAGCGGCAGCGCGTCTGCGCGCAAGTCAGGTACCGCCACATGTGCGGCGCGCCAGGAAGAAAGCGTGGCTGCGAAAAACGAGACTGTCACAGTAGGAAAGTCAGGCAGTGTGGGTCTGGCGCAGGCGCCGAACGGCCTGGCGCCCACGGTCAATCTTATCGGGGTGCCCCCCGCACAGCAACGGGGCCCCCGGAGGCGGCAGTCTACGCCTCGCTCGCGTAACGCACGGTAATGATTTCGATTTCAGCCTCGCCCGACGGAGTGGCGAGTGTCACCACGTCGCCGGAACGCCGCTTCAGCAGGACCCTGGCAATGGGCGATTGCCAGCTGACGTGACCGCGTTTGGTATCGACCTCGTCCATGCCGACGATGGTGATCGTCCGCTCTTCGCCGCCGCCGTGGACATAGGCATACGTGACCGTCGCGCCAAAGAAGATCTGGTCGCTGTCGCCGCGCCGCGCCGGGTTGACCACCGAGGCATTGTCGAGGCGCTTCGTGAGGTAATGGATGCGGCGATCGAGCTCGCGAAGCCGCTTCTTGCCATAGATATAGTCGCCGTTCTCCGACCGGTCGCCGTTCGACGCTGCCCAGGAAATCACTTTCACCAGTTCCGGCCGCTCGACATCGAGCAGGCGAGTGAGCTCGGCCCTCAGCCGGGCATACCCCTGTGGCGTCATGTAGTTCTTTGTGTCTTGGGACTGTTCTTGCAGTGCGGCCGCATGACGGCCATTGCGATTACGGGCAGCTGACTTGCTCATTGGACACCACGGAAATTTCTGAGCGGCATAGTATAGCAAAAACAAAGCATTACTGGCGACGGTCGTGTTAAGCCCCCATCTTTCTGTAACGGCGGGGTATTTAGTTGTTCCGGCGCATTTCATCATATAAAATCGCCCCCCAAAGTTTGCGATGGACAGCCGTGCCGTGGCACAGACCGAAGCCAAATCCTCCATACAGGTTATCGAGCGCATGATGAGCCTGCTCAAGGCCCTCGCCCGGCACACGGCGCCGGTCAACCTCAAGCAGCTCGCCACCGAAACGGAACTTCACCCCTCTACCGCGCACCGCATCCTCTCCGTGATGGTCGATAACCGCCTCGTCGATCGCATCGAGCCCGGGACCTACCGCCTCGGGATCCGCCTTCTCGAGTTGGGCAGCCTGGTCAAATCGCGCATCAGCGTACGGCAGGAAGCCCTGCCCCATATGCAGGTGCTGCATCAGGCACTGGGCGAGACAATCAACCTCTCGGTGCGCCGCGATGACGAGGTCGTCTACGTTGAGCGCACCGCGGGTAGCAGTTCAATGATGCGTGTGGTTCAGATCATCGGTGCGCGCGCACCCCTTCACATTACCGCCGTGGGCAAGGTCTTCCTCGCCGAGGACGGCCCCGAGCAATGGCTGGACTATGCGCGGCGCACTGGCCTCCCGCGCTATACGGAAAACACCCTGACGGATGCCGAGCAGCTCTCAAAGGAGCTCGACCGGGTTCGACGCAACGGCTACGCGTTCGACAACGAGGAGGCCGAGAAAGGCGTGTCGTGCATCGGGGCCGGAATCTATAACGACGACAATCGGCTCGTGGCCGGGCTTTCGGTCTCGGCACCATCCGACCGCCTCGACCGGGCATGGGCCGCCCAGGTGCAGCAAACCGCCCATAACATTTCGCGCGCCATCGGCTACCAACGATAGTGAGCGGTGACCGGTGACCAGTAACTGGTTGAACGCGCTCTACCTTCACGGCCTCTCCTGGTCACAGGTCATGGGTCACGGGTCACGAGTCTGGTAGTGCTTGATCAGCCCCTCGTCTTCCTGGACGTCGAGACCACAGGCGCCCATCCTGCTTACGATCGCATCACCGAGGTCGGCCTCGTTGAGGTTGAGAGCGGACGGGTCGCGGCCGAGTGGTCTACGCTCCTGAATCCGGGCGTAAGCATCCCGCCCGCAATACAGTCCCTTACCGGCATTACCAATGAAATGGTCGCGCTCGCCCCGAGCTTCGGCGAGATTGCGCGCGAGCTCCACCGGCGGCTCGAGGGCCGGATTCTGGTCGCGCACAATGCCCGCTTTGATTACGGTTTTCTGCGCAACGAGTTCCGGCGCGCGGGTCTGAACTACGCGAGCCGGGTGCTGTGCACGGTGAAGCTCTCGCGCAAACTGTATCCGCACGAGGCACGCCACAACCTCGACGCCCTGACAGCGCGGCACGGCATCGCGTGCGAGCAGCGGCACCGCGCGCTCGGCGATGCGCGGGCTCTGTGGCTCCTCGCAAACCGCTGGCAGCACGAATTTGAGCCCGACGTCATCGCGGCGGCCGTAAACCGTCTGGTCAAGGCCCCGACGGTCCCCGCAGGCCTTCCCGAAGGCGCGCTGGAAGACGTTCCGGAAGGGCCCGGCGTCTACCTTTTCTACGGCGAGAACGACGTCGTTCTCTACGTTGGAAAGAGCGTGAACCTGCGCGCGCGCGTCATGTCGCATTTTTCCAGCGACTACCGCGACGGCCGCGACATGAAAATCGTGCAGCAGGTACGGCGCGTTGACTGGATCGAGACGAGCGGCGAGCTCGGCGCCTTGATAGAGGAAGCAAGGCTCGTCAAGCAGCTTGCGCCGGTCCATAACCGCCGGCTGCGCCGCACCAACGAACTTTGCGCCTGGCAATGGCAGGCGCAGACGCCCGACGCGCCCCCGCAGCTGCTGAGCGCCCGCGATCTCGATTGCTCCCGGTTTGCCGAGCTTCACGGTCTGTTCCGATCGCGCCGCGCGGCGTTGGAAGCACTGCGCGCGCTCGCGAGCGAGCACGGGCTGTGCCTCATTCTCCTCGGTCTCGAGAAGGGCCGCGGGCCGTGCTTTGGTCATCAAATCCGGCGCTGCCGCGGCGCCTGCGTCGGAAAGGAAAGCCCCGCCGTTCACGGCTTGCGGCTCGGACAGGCGCTCTCGCGGCTCAAGATGCGCCCGTGGCCATTTACCGGGCGTGTCGGCATACGCGAGTCCGGCAACCCAGCCGATCCTCTGATCGTGCTCGACCGGTGGTGTTACCTGGGCACCGCGCGCTCGGAGACAGACCTGCAAGAGCTCTCGGCGCGTGACACGCAGCCCGTGTTCGATCTCGACACCTATCGCATATTGACGCGCTTCTTCAGCTCGGCGCATCGCCATTGCTTAGTGATCCCCCTGCCGGGATGAGGGCGCCGGCATCATGAGTCGCCGACTATTGGAACCCCGGAACAGCTTGTTGAACCACCCTACACCGAGCCCCACCTCGCATGCACCGCTTCCGCGGCGCATTGTCCGCGTGAGCGAGGGGCCCGAAGGTCTCGAGTTCCATTTCCCGCCGTTCCGCAATCGAGGGGCCGCCGCTGGTTACGGCGCCTTCGGCGCCGTGAGTATTGCACTGCCCATCGCCGCCGCGGCCGGCCTTGGACTCGCGGACGGACCGGACGCGCAGGGATGGGTAGCGATGGTCCTGGTGGGAGGCTTCGCGCTCCCGGTTCTGGCCTTCGGTGTCGTGTTTCTCGCGCTGGCGGTCTACCTGCTCGCCAACTCGCTGACCGTCACAGCAGGACCCGATCGCATTGTGACAGTACGCCGACTGTTCGGCTTGACGCTGGCTCGACGCGCGCTTTCCCGCACCGACATTGCCGCGATGGCACCACTAATCGCGGCCCAGATTCAAAGCAAGTTCAGCGCCGAGCCGCGCTATCAGCTGATCGCGCGCAGCCGCAGGCAGGGTCAGGCCGATCTCGTGATCGCGGAAAGTCTGCCGGGCCGCGCCGCGATGGAGCAAATGGCGGCGCGGATCGAGACCGCAACCGGGATCGGCCTCAGCGAACAGGAAAATTAGCCCGGGCAGCCGACAGGGCGCTCGAGCGTTTACCGCTCACAATTTCCCCGGCGAGGCACCGCTTGTGCGGGCGTCAGTGGTAGACGAGGGGAAGGTCAAGCAAAACGCGTCAACGCGCTCGACGGAGGCCTCGCTCGCGACCGCTTCCTGCATGGCCTGAGCAAAACGCTCTGCGACGTCGCCCTGGAGAAAAGTCCCGCGCTGGACGCGCCTGTCCACCAGCTCGAAGCCATGCTGGGCGGGATACTCCACCACATAGTAGTTGTCGCTGCTGTAAATGATGTTCATATGATCAACGGGCATCCGCCCCGGTCAAGTTACTCAGCACCGCGTGGTCGCGCAGAAGATTGGAATTGGGGCCCGACGTCAAATTCCTCACGGTCAACGCCACCAAATTTGTCACATAACGCTTCACTTCCCTGGTACTTGGGGCATCACAACGCCGATTTCAAGCCAATGTCCACGCCGCCAGGGCGTGCTTACGCTATAGTCAAGAAACAAATGGAAAAGCGAGCGTTCTAGCGCAATGGATAGGGGGTCGTTACGCTTCGCCATCCTCGCAGGTCTGCTGCTTTTCGCGCCCCTTGTTTGCCACGCTGGCTACGAGGACGGCAAAGCTGCCGGGCGACGGGGCGATTTCAGCGAGGCTGTGCGCCAGTTCGCGGAAGACGCGCGCGCGGGCCATGCCGGATCGCAGCTTGCCCTCGGCCTGTTTTACGCTGCCGGACTTGGCATCGGGCAGAGCGACACCGAGGCCGCGCAGTGGTTCAAGAGGGCCGCTGATCAGGGCAACGCGCACGCGCAGTACAACCTGGGCCTGATGCTGCTGGTGGGAATCGGCGCGGAGCGCGACGAGCGCGAGGGCGTGCGCTGGTTGCGTGCCGCCGCCGGAATGCGGCTGCCCCAGGCGCAGTCCGACCTCGGAGCGCTGCACTTTTTCGGCCGCGAGCGTGAGATCGGTTTCGCGGAGGGGCTCTCGTGGCTCCAGGCAGCGGCCGAACGGGGACACCCCCTCGCCCAACTCAACCTCGCCTGCGGTTATCTGACCGGCGGTCCGCCATCCTGGCGAGGCTTCGAGGCCGCGCCACTCACGCGGCTGCCGGGTCCCGCCGACAACCTCGGTCGAAGGGATGAGCTTCAGGCATTGCGCTGGTTTCGGGCAGCCGCCGAGCAAGGCGTTGTCGTCGCCCAGTTCAATCTCGGCGTCATGCACGAGCGGGGTCTCGGCATCAACCGCAGCCTGCTCGCGGCAATGAATTGGTACGCGAAAAGCGCTGAAGCCGATTTCGCGCCCGCATTCATCAACCTGGCCCGGCTCTACGAATCCGAGGACGTCGTAATGCGTGACCGCGCGGCGGCCCTGCAATTGCGGCTGCGCGCTTGGCAGAAAGGCATCAACCGCGCCCGCGAGAATCCTATCGTCGTGATGAATTTCGGGGTACGGACGTTGCGGCATCTCGACGGCCGCAAAATCTGGGCGGACCGCCACAAGCTCGAAACCGATGACGTGCGAGGCGGCACCTATGTGCTGCTGTTCGAGCCCGATTTCCTGATCGACCCCGATCTGGGGCTCGATTTCCCGCCGATTTTTCCGTCCATCGGTCTGGGCGCGCCGCGCCGCTAGCGCAAGCAGGTTCCGTCGCGGTCAACGGCGACGCAGCTGGCTCACCGCGATGCCGGTCAGAATAAGCAGCAATCCGGTGTAAGCGTTGGCGTTTGGCGCTTCCCCGAGCATCACCACACCCAGAAAAACGGCAACTACCGGGACGCCGTAGTTTACGAGGGACATGAACGTCGGGCCCGCCGAGCCGATAAGCTTGATAAACGCCAGAGTGGCGATCCCGGTCGGGCCGATGCCCATCCAGATCACGGCCCAGACCGATGTCGCGCTGGGAGATAGGTTCCAGGGCTGGTCGACGACAAACGCTATCGGCAGGCTGATCGCAGCGGCAATCGCCACGATCGCAGCCGATGCCACCATCACATCGTCCTTCAAGGTGATACGCACCAGTACGCTTTGGCTTGCATAGCAGAGCGCTCCGCCCAGCACCGCCAGCTGGGCCAGGACCCGGGCCGCCGATCCGCCGAGTCCGGCAAGCGCCGCCGGGCCTATCAAAACGACGATTCCAACAAAACCCAGCACGAACCCCAGCGCGCGGTTGCGCGTCAGGCGCTCGCCGGTAACCCATACGTGCGCCATGACGAGCGTCGCGAGCGGCATGATGGCCATGAGTATGCCGGCGAGGGAGCTGTCGATCGTCTGCTGGCCCCAGCTGATGAGCCAGAACGGCATGCTGTTGCCCACCACCGCCAGTATTGTGTAGGGAACCCAGATCGGGCCAGGCGGCGGGAAGCGGTACCCGAGTGCGCGGATCACCGCGACCAGCATCACCGCGCCGACAAGGAGGCGCCCGGCTGCAAGCGTCGCGGGCGGCACCGTTGCAACGCCGAGCTTGACGAACATGAAGTTCGAGCCCCACAGCACGACCAGGATCCCCAGCAGCGCCCAGTCCCTGAGTGTGCGGGACCCCATGTCAGCTACCGCAACAATCAACCATTGCGGCGCCGAGAGCGCCAAGACCATGGTTCAGGCTCAAATGGAAGCGCCGATGAACCCAAATAAACGCGACGAAATCCAATGCGCCCCCCTCTCAGTGCCTCTGTTTTTCGACAGGGAGAAGGAAGAATACACCCACGTCGCTGATCAAGCCCTCGGGGGCGCATGACCTGAGCGCGCTTTCGCTCGCTCGTTGTGTCGCTCGAGCATCGATATTGGATCGGCCTACTTCGGTGGTCTTGGCGTTCTGGCGTTTCACGCAGTACCGTGATTCGTGAATCTGGTCTTTCTCGGCAGCTCGGCGGTTGAAATATTGAAAAGCCGGTCAGGTCCGCGCGACGCGTCCACCCGTCAAATGGCAAAATCCAGCGCGCTCATATCCGCAAGCTTGTCCGCCGCTGCGAGCTGACCGAACAGCCGCTCGGCGCGCGACCGTTCATGATGTGCCGTGAGCTTCAGGAATTTCTCGAGGAGCTCCGGTCGCGTGAGCGGCATCGTAGGGGTTCCCTTGAAATCATCGCCCTCTGCCGAGACTTCCTTGCCATTCTTGAGCCTGAGCGTCACCCGGCACGCTGGCGTGTAAAAGCCTGACCCCGTCTTGTGCAGTTCGACGCGCGCACTCTTCGCGAGCGCGCGAATCCCGGGATGGTTGAGGCTCTCCTCGGAAAACACCCGCGGGTCGGTCGGGTCGAGATAGAGCGCCAGCGACGTGCAGAACGGCGCGCTGTATTGCGCCATCGTGAGATCTTTCGGCTCGTTGATGGCATGCTGGTTAACCGTTTTCTCGTTGGCTGCAATGGTCATGCCGGCGACGTCATCGCCCGATATTCCGTGGGTCTTCTTCAATTGGAGCGCAACCGTCACTGGAATCTGAGCCGTCGAGTGGCACGCGTAGCGCTTGATCTTGGTCTTCAGCACATGCCAGTCCGACCCCAGGTCTCGCGTCAGGCGCGCGGGATCCGCGTCCCGGCAGAAGGTGTTGAGGACTCCGAATTTGCCCTCGAACACGCCCGCCGGTCCCGTGTAGCCATCACGAGCGAGCACCGCGGCCAGAAAGCCGCCCTCGGCTGAACGCCCCAGATGCAGTCGCTTCACCATTCCCCCCGTACGCGAGAACTCCATCAGCCCTGAGCTGAGCGAGCCGGCGATGCCGAACGCATTTGCCATTTGCTGCGCGTTCAGCCCGAACAGCCTGCCGACCACGACTGCTGTTCCGAACACGCCGACGATGCCGGGTGAGTGAAACCCGAGCTTCTCGATGGAATGGCGGGCCGCATCCCCGATGCGGTAGAGCACCTCGTAGCCCGCCACCACGGCGGCCAGGACATCCGCGCCAGCCCTCTTTCGCCCCTGGCCCACCGCCAGGCCGGGCACCGCCAGCGCGGCGCTGGGATGGATGCCGACGCTCGGCTCGCAGAGGCAATCGAGCTCGTATGCGTGCGCCGTCGCGCCGTTCGCCAGGCACGCAAACGGCGCCCGCAGCTTGATGCCTGTGCCCAAAACGCTGCATTGCCCGGGCGCGCTATTGCGCTCGGCATAGCCGATCACGGTCTTGCTCCAGGGCAACTCGGCCCCGAACACGCAAGCACCCACGGTATCGATAAGGCAATCCTTGGCACGTTCAATGACCTCGGGCGGAATACGTTCATAGCTCAGGCCGACCGCGAATTCGGCCAGGGCCTGCGATGCGCTTGTCATGAAATTTCCTTCGTAACCGGAGCCGGGGCAACTCACGTTTGATAAAATAGCGCTGTGCGTTCATATTGAGTCGCCATGGCGCTGACCCCTCTCACCGCATTATCGCCTCTCGACGGGCGCTATCACAACAAACTCGCTGCCCTGCGCGACATCTTCAGCGAGCTGGGGCTGATCCGCTATCGCGTGCTGGTCGAACTGGCCTGGCTCAAGGCGCTGTCCACGGAGCCCAAAATCGCCGAGGTGCCTGCATTTGCCCCGGCCACGCACGCCCAGCTGGATGATCTTGTAGCACGCTTCTCGCAGTCCGACGGCGAGGCTGTCAAGACGATCGAAGCGAAGATCAACCACGACGTAAAAGCAATCGAGTACTTCCTGCGAGACAAACTCGGCGCGAACCGGGAAGTGATGAAGGCCGCCGAGTTCATCCATTTCGCGTGCACGTCCGAGGACATCAACAACCTGGCCTACGCGCTGATGTTAAAGCGCGCGCGCGAGGCAGTTCTGCTGCCGGCCCTCGACCGGATAATGGAAAAATTGGGTGCCCTCGCCCACGAGTTCGCCGACGTTCCGATGCTTGCACGCACCCACGGCCAGCCGGCGTCGCCGACCACGCTTGGCAAGGAATTGGCCAATGTGGCGTACCGCCTGGTCCGCGCGCGGGAAACCATCGCAACGGCGCGCCTCACTGGCAAGATGAACGGCGCCGTGGGCAACTATAACGCCCATGTCGCCGCCTATCCCGACGTGGACTGGCCTGGCCTCGCACGAGATTTCGTGGAAAAGCTGGGCCTGGAGTTCAATCCCTACACGATCCAGATCGAGCCGCACGACGCGCTGGCCGAACTTTTCGACGCCGTTGCGCGCGTCAATACCGTGCTGATCGACCTCGACCGCGACATCTGGGGTTACATATCGCTCGGCTACTTCCGGCAAAAGGTCAAGGCGGACGAGGTTGGCTCGTCCACGATGCCGCACAAGGTGAATCCGATCGATTTCGAGAATTCCGAAGGCAATCTCGGCCTGGCCAACGCACTGTTGCGTCACCTGAGCGAGAAACTCCCGGTCTCGCGGTGGCAGCGTGATCTCACCGATTCGACCGTGTTACGCAACGTGGGTGTCGCGCTCGGCCATGCTCTGCTCGGATACGACGCGTGCCTGCGCGGCCTCGACAAGCTCGAGGCCGACCGCGCGCGCATGAATGCCGATCTGAGGGATCGGTGGGAAGTGCTGGCCGAACCCGTGCAAACGGTGATGCGCCGCTACGCGCTGGTGGGGGCCTACGAAAAGCTCAAGGACCTCACGCGGGGGCGGGATGGCATTACACGCGAGGCGCTGCATGCCTTCGTCAGGGATCTCGATCTTCCCGAAGCGGAAAAGACGAGACTCCTTGCGCTTACGCCTGCGACCTACATCGGCAAGGCGGCCGAGCTCGCTAAAAAGCTTTGAAACCGCCAAGACGCCAAAAGCGCCAGGGGATTCCCGGAACAGAAACCTCAAGTGGTTGGCTGAAGAGCCGGCTTGCGAGACGGCATTGAACGCCCGGCCTCGCCGCGGCTCACACGCTCCCTGTCTTGGCGGATTCGGCGGTTGAATTGTTGACATGGTGTTCTCGGTGCTCTTGACACCTTTTCGGTTTATCCTGGATCAGGGCCATGGATTCCCACGTCGTTGAGGTCAATGAATCGAATTTCCAGCAAGTCGTGTTCGAGGGCTCGAAGCAGGCCCCCGTCATCGTCGACTTCTGGGCGCCATGGTGCGCTCCGTGCCGTGCGCTCGGCCCGGTTTTGGAGCGGCTTGCCGCGGAGTACGCCGGGCGCTTTACGCTTGCCAAAGTGAATTCAGACGACAGCCCGGGGCTCGCGGCGCAGTTCGGCGTGCGCGGCATTCCCAGCGTCAAAGCAGTCGTCAACGGGGAGTTGGTAGACGAGTTTGCCGGCGCACTTCCGGAGCCGATGGTGCGTGAATTCATTGAGCGGGTGCTGCCATCCGCATCGGATGAGCTCCGGTTGCAGTCAGCGGAGATCTACTCAACGAAACGCGATGCCGCCAGGGCCCTCGAACTGCTCGATCAAGCGGCGAAAAGCGACCCCGCGAATGAGGCAGTCCGGATCGACCGGGCCGGGATTTACCTCGATCTTGGACAGTTCTCGGCCGCGCGCGAATCGCTGGATTCGCTGAGCGGTCTCACGCAGATGGACGAGCGGGTGACGGCGCTCCGCGCCCGCCTCGATCTCGCCGAGGGCGCCGCGCAGGCGGGCGACATGCCTTCGCTGCAATCACGCATCACGCGCGACCCCGGCGATCTGGACGCGAGGCTGCAGCTCGCCAGCCTTTATGTCGCGGGCAAGCGGCACCGCGACGCGCTGGACGAGTTGCTCGAGATCGTAAAACGCGACCGGGGATTCAAGGACGACGCCGGCCGTAAGACCATGCTCGAGGTGTTCTCCCTGCTCGGGCCGGATAACGAACTGGTCGACGAGTACCGTCGGCGCCTTGCAAGCGCCATGTATTGATCGCGAACCCCAACGCGTTGCGAAAGCCCCGCATAGCGGCTCAATCCGTCATTGCATCAGACCTCCGCGCAAGGCCGCGGAAGCGGATCAATTCAAGCGTGAGCGATCAGAGACCAGCCTCCTCCATCCGGCAATACGGAGACGAAAAATGTACCTCCCAAGGCATTTCGAAGAAACAGATGTAGAAGTGCTTCACCAGCTGGTTCGCGCGCATCCGTTTGGGGCGTTGGTGACGCTGGCTGCGAGCGGCCTTGAGGCGAACCACGTCCCTTTCCTGTTACAAGCGGATCCGCCGCCTTATGGCACGCTGCACGCCCATATCGCGCGCGCAAATCCGCTGTGGCACGACTTCGCGCGCGATGTTCAGGCACTCGTGATATTTCAGGGGCCGCAGACCTTTGTCTCGCCTTCCTGGTACCCGAGCAAGAAAGAAACCGCGAAAGTGGTGCCGACCTGGAACTACGCGGTCGTCCACGCAAGGGGACACATCCGCGTCATCGAGGACCCAGCGTGGTTGCGAGCGCACGTTGAAGGACTGACGAACCGGCATGAGGCAGAACGGCCTGCCCCCTGGAAAGTGACGGACGCCCCCGTCGACTATATTGAAAAAATGATTGCGGCGATTGTCGGCCTTGAAATCCCGGTCTCGCAACTCGTCGGTAAGTGGAAGGTGAGTCAGAACCGACCGCCCAGAGACCGCGAGGGCGTCATTGAGGGATTGAAGCGAGACGGCACGGATGCGGCTGCAGCGATGGCGAGCATGGTGCATCAAGCCCTGCATTCGACTCGAGGAAACAGATGACGGCCCGTCACACGATCGCAGCGAAGCGCTTTGCGGCAACGTTGCTGCCGGCCGGCCGGCCATTCACCGAGAACATTAAAGCGTTCGTTTGCGGGAATGACTGGCGTTCGTGGCGTCCTGGCACCTCAGATCATCCCGGTTTGCCATCCTCAGCATGCCTCGCGGTCTTCCCGGCAGGCGCGCTTGAATTCACCCCGAGCTCCTGATGGCGGCGCCACCCCCGGTTATCGTCGTCGAAGACGACCCGTTCCCGCGGCTGATCCAGGTCGTGCTCGATCCAGCCACGCCCCAGGCGCGTCGCGCGGCGTTTGCGCACTTTTTCGCTCATGAGGTGCCCGATTTTCCCGCCTGGTGCGACCGCCTGCGCGAACGGCTCCCGCGGCTTTATCCGGCCATGGTCCGCCTTGTATCCGACGAGGGCGCGCTGCGCGCCGCGGCGCGCGGCGCGCGCATCATCGTCGTGGAGTCTCTCCCGATCGATTCGCGCGCGATTGGCGCAGCGGGAGGCTCACTGCGTGTTGTCCAGAAATACGGCACAGTGCTCTCGAACGTCGATCGGGACGCGTGCCGAGCCGCGGGGGTGCACGTGCTGACCTTGCGCAGGCGCGCCAACATCGCCTGTGCCGAACACGCGCTCGCGATGATGCTCGCGCTGGCGCGAAAAATCCCGCAGACCAACGGCCTGGTTGGCATCGAGCAGCTGCGCGCTGCAGGCTTTTCGCCAACGCAGTATGACCGCGCGCACACGGCGAACGCCAACTGGGCACGGGTGACGGGAACCCGCACCTTGTACGGAAAGCAGCTCGGTATTTTCGGGCTGGGTGAAATCGGACGGGAGCTCGCCCTGCGCGCAGCGGCATTCGGCATGCGCCTCGCCTATACGCAGCGGCGCGCGCTCGCGCCCGATGAAGAGGCGCGCTACGGGGCGACCTTTATCGGGCTGGACGAACTGCTATCCACGAGCGATTTCGTGTCCATCCATCTTCCAGCCACGGATGCGACGCGCGGCATCATCGGTGCGCGCGAGCTGGCCCGGATCAAGCCTGGCGCGATCCTGGTCAACGTCTCGCGCCCCCAGCTTGTCGACCGGACTGCGCTGCTCGAGACCATGCGTGCAGGCCGGCTTGGCGGCTTCGGGCTCGACCCGCACTACGATGCCCCGGGTCGGCCGGACGATCCCTTGCTGGCCTTTGATAACGCGATCGTGACACCTCATCTCGCAGCCGCTCCGCGCTTCAACTCCCTTGAGGACTTCGAGGAGTTGCTGCTCGGCGTCGAGCAGGCCTTAGGCCAGGCCGCCTGACTCACCGCGCTCGCGCGCGGTGGCGCAGGTACTCGACGAGACCCGGGCTGATTGAGAGGAGGATGATAATGACGATGACGATAGAAAGATTCTGCTTCACCAGCGGGACGTTGCCGAAATAAAAACCGGCATAGGTCAGCGAGCCCACCCAGACGACGCTTCCCGAGAAGCTGTAGAAAACGAACCGCGGATAGTGCATCCGGCCAATACCCGCCACGAACGGGGCGAAGGTGCGGACGATAGGCACGAAGCGCGCGAGGAAGACGGTCTTCGCCCCGTATCGATCGTAAAACCGCTGGGTGCGAACCAGGTGCTCGGGATTGAAAAGAAGCGACTTCTCCCGCCTGAACACGCGCGGTCCGACAAAACGGCCGATCCAGTAATTCGTGTTGTCACCGAGGAACGACGCGGCCGCCAGCGCCGCAAAAAGCCCATGGACGTACATCTCCCCGGCTGCGGCAACGGTCCCCGCGACGAAGAGCAGCGAGTCACCGGGGAGAAAGGGAGTCAGTACGAGCCCGGTCTCGCAGAAAATGATCAGGAACAGGATCGCGTAAATCCACGACCCGTAGTTTGACACCAGCCACTGAAGATGCTGGTCAAGATGCAGGACGATATCGACGAGAGTGGCGAAGAGCTCCACGAGCGGTCCGTGCTAGCGTGCTGTCCCGTAAACACCGCGCACAAGTCGGAAGCAAACGCCGAGTGAGTTTGCTGCGTTCTTTACGCCGTCTGCGTTGAAAGTCCCGCGAAATCGGCGCCAGTCGCGGAGCAAACCAGAGCCGGGCTGGACACCTGGCGGAGATGTTCGACAAAGCGTCCCGCGCAGGTCGGAGCAGGTTCCAAGCGGTGTGTGCTTGGATGCGCCCCCGGAGCGGGACATCAGAGCGCCATTGAACGCGGGACTCACACGCGCCTGCTCGGTCGCATCCCCAAGACCAGGGGCCCCTGCTCCTCGCTTAGGCGCGCCGCCGATTATCGCGAGGACTTTCGCTGGTCGCGTGCGGGACAGCACACTAGACAACCGCTCCGGTCTCGTCGGCTTTTCTCACAGGCTCGGGTTTGGCAAGATCTTCGCGTGACACCCCGAGGTACATGACGATCGGGCTTGCGACCAGCACCGAGGAGTAAATACCGAAGAGAATGCCGATCGTGAGCGCCAGCGCAAAGTAGAACAGCGCCTCTCCTCCGAAGACCAGCATTGAGCACACCATGATCTGCGTCGATCCATGCGTGATGATGGTGCGCGACATCGTGCGCGTGATCGCGTGGTCGATGACCTGCGGAACTGCAAGACTGCGCATCCTGCGATTTCGGAAAGTCTCGCGCACGCGGTCGAACACGACCACCGACTCGTTGACCGAGTAGCCGAGGATCGCCAGCACCGCGGCGAGGACCGGCAGCGAGAACTCCCACTGAAAAAGTGAAAATATGCCGACGATGATAATCACGTCGTGAAGATTGGCGACGATGGCGGCAACCCCGAACTTCCATTCGAAGCGCAGCCACAGGTAGAGCACGATCCCGATCGACACGAAGAGCAGCGCGAGCGCCCCGTTCTCGAACAACTCCTTGCCCACCTGCGGCCCGACGAATTCGACGCGGCGCATCTCGACCTTGGGGTCGTCTTTCCTCAGCTCGTCCATAACGCGCTCGGAGAGCTGGGCGCTCGTAACCCCTGGCTTCACCGGCAGCCGGATCAGGACGTCGCGCGAGGTCCCGAAATTCTGCACCGATGCGTCGCTGAATCCCAGCCGGGCAGCAGATTCGCGGATCTTGCCGAGGTCAGCGGCGTCGGCGTAGGCCACTTCCATCACCGTGCCGCCCGTGAAATCAACGCCGAGATTGAGTCCTCGTATCGAGAGCGAGCCCACGGCAACGGCGAATGTGATGATCGAAATTATGTTGAAGATCCGCGCATGGCGCATGAACGGGATGTCGCGCGAGATCCGGAACCATTCCATGGCGCTCTCCTATTTCCCCTGGGCCGCCGGCTTCCACACCTGGCCGATCGAGACACCCTCGAGTCGGCGACGGCTGCCGTAATAGAGATTCACCATGCCGCGGGACACCACCACGGCGCTGAAGATCGAGGTAAGGATCCCGAGACACAGCACCACCGCGAAACCCTTGACCGGCCCGCTGCCGAACGCGAACAGGGCGAGCCCCGCGATCAGCGTCGTGATGTTCGAATCCAGAATCGTGCCCCAGGCGCGGTCGTAGCCCGAGTGGATGGCGGCCTGTGGCGTGTTGCCGGCACGCAGCTCCTCACGTATGCGCTCGTTGATCAGCACGTTGGCATCGATCGCCATGCCAAGCGTAAGCGCGATACCCGCCATTCCAGGCAGCGTTAGCGTAGCCTGGAGCAAAGAAAGCAGCGCGACGAGGAAGAGCACGTTGGACGCCAGCGCAATAACCGAGAAAACGCCGAACAGCATGTAGTAGGCGATCATGAACACGGTCAGCACACCGAACCCGTACCAAGTGGAACGGAAGCCGACGCGGATATTCTCAGCGCCGAGCGAGGGACCCACAGTGCGCTCCTCGATGATCTCCATCGGCGCAGCCAGCGCGCCCGCCCGCAGAAGCAGCGCGATGTCTCGCGCCTCCTGCGTGTTCATCCGGCCGCTGATCTGCACCCGCCCACCGCCAATTTCAGAGCGGATCACCGGCGCCGTGACAACCTCTCCCTTGCCCTTTTCAAAGAGCAGAATGGCCATGCGCTTGCCCACGTTTTCCCGGGTGACTTGCTGAAAGATGCGTGCACCCACGCCATCGAGAGTAATGTGCACCGCCGGTTCGTTGGTCTGCTGATCGAACCCGGGTTGAGCGTCGTTGATTCGATCGCCGGTGAGGACGACCTGTTTTCTGACGAGGATCGGAACCCCGCCGCGCTCGTAGTAGAGCTCGTCGCCAAACGGCACCTGGCCGGCCACGGCAGCCTGCAGCGTTGCAGGGTCGGAGTGTTCTTCCGCCACCATGCGCACCTCGAGCGTGGCGGTGCGGCCAAGGATGTCCTTGGCCTTGGCAGTGTCCTGCACGCCGGGCAGCTGCACCACCACGCGGTCGGCACCCTGCTGCTGAATGATGGGCTCGGCCACCCCGAGCTCATTAACGCGGTTGCGCAGCGTGGTGATGTTCTGCTGCAGGGCGAAATCCCGCGTGCGGCGCTGCGCGTCCGGTTTCAAGGTCGCAATGATCCGGTAACCGTCCGCCGTCTCCTCGCCTTTGAGCGCGAGATCGGTGACGGTGCGGGTGAGCTCGGCGATCGCCCGCTCCAGCGTGGCCGCATCGCGGAACCGGATCGTCAGCGTCTGGCCCGTGCGAGCGATACCAGTGTACTGAATGCGCTTCTCGCGCAACCCGCTGCGGATATCGCTGGCGAGCGACTCGACCTTCTTGGCAAGCGCCGCCCGCATATCCACCTGAAGCAGGAAGTGAACCCCGCCGCGCAAGTCGAGGCCCAGATACATCGGCAGCGCCCCGATGGCAGTGAGCCAATCCGGGCTGTTCGACAGCAGGTTCAACGCAACGATGTAGTCCTCGCCGAGCTGGGACTGCAGCACGTCCTTCGCGCGGATCTGGGTATCAGTGTCAGCGAAGCGCGCCTTGACGCTCTGCGGGTCGAGAAACACCGCGTCCGGCTTGAATCCGCCCTTTCCTAGGATCTGCTCGACCCGGCTCATGAGGGCGGTGTCGGCTTTGAGCGTCGCGCGCAGCGGCGAGACCTGCACCGCCGGCACCTCGCCAAAAAAATTCGGCAGGGTAAAAAAGAAACCCAGCACCATCGCTGCCGCGATGATCGCGTATTTCCATGGGGGGTAGCGGTTCATTTGAAGCCGTGAATCATGACTCGTGAATCGTGAATCGCAGGACCGCCTTCTCGCACGCAGAAGCTCATCGATCTACGGCTCGCGATCTGCAATTTGCGGCCGAGCAGTCACTCGAGGCCCTTGATGGTGCCTTTTGGCAGCACCAGCTGCACCGAGGGGCGCTGGACGTGGATTTCCACGTTCTCGGCAACTTCGAGCGTGAGGTAGCCCTCGCCGACCTTGCTGATGCGCCCGACCACGCCGCCTGCAGTAATGACCTCATCGCCCTTTTGCAGCGCCTCGATCAGCTGCTTGTGCTCTTTCGCGCGCTTCATCTGGGGACGGATCATGAGGAAATAGAGCACCACGAACATCAACACGATCAGCAGCATGCTTTCCAAGCCGCCGCCCGGAGCGGCTGCTCCGGACCCCTGGGCCCACGCCGAATTGATCAACATCCACATATCGCGCGTCTCCGTCTCTCAAAATGGCGCTGTCGCGCCCCGAAAAATGTTGAACTTTAACACGATTCCGCCTTCGCTTGCGCATAGCCGGCGGCAAAGTCCCCCAGGCGGCCGGCCTCGATCGCCCCGCGCAGCTCCCGCATCAGCTCCTGGTAATAGTACAGGTTGTGCAGCGTGTTGAGCCTTGCCCCGAGAATCTCGTTCACCCGCTGCAGGTGGTGCAGGTAGGCGCGCGTGAAGTGGCGGCACGCGTAGCACCCGCACTCCGCGTCGAGCGGCCTCATATCCTGGCGATACGCTGCGTTCCTCAGCTTGACGACGCCGCCACGCGTGTAGACCCACCCGTTGCGCGCGTTGCGCGTAGGCAGAACGCAGTCGAAAAGATCAATGCCGGCGCGCACAGCTGCCACGATGTCTTGCGGCGTGCCAACGCCCATCAGATAACGTGGGGCCGCCGCCGGCAATGCGGGCGCCGTGTGCCGGAGAATGCGCATCATTTCCCTCTTGGTTTCTCCCACGGAAAGGCCCCCGATCGCGTAGCCATCGAGTCCGATACGCTCGAGCCCTGCCAGGGATTCGTCGCGCAGCGCCTCGTACATGCCGCCCTGCACGATGCCGAACAGGGCGTTTTCGTTGCCCATGTGCGCGAGTCTGGAGCGCTCCGCCCAACGCAAGCTGAGTTGCATCGACGCACGCGCCGTCTCGTAGTCGGCCGGGTACGGCGTGCACTCGTCGAAGACCATGACGACGTCCGCGTTGAGCACGCGCTGAATGCGCATGGATTCCTCCGGCGTGAGGAAACAGGAGTCGCCGTTGACCGGCGACTGGAATCTCACGCCTTCCTCGGAGATCTTGCGCAACGGCCCGAGGCTGTAGACCTGATAGCCGCCGGAATCAGTGAGTATGGGCCCATCCCATCCCATGAAGCGGTGCAGCCCGCCGTGCCCCGCGATCACCTCGAGTCCCGGCCGCAACCAGAGATGGAACGTATTGCCGAGCACGATCTGCGCGCCGATTTCCCGCAACTCCTGGGGGCTCATGGCCTTGACCGTGCCGTAGGTGCCCACCGGCATGAACGCCGGCGTGTCTACCTGCCCGTGGGGCAGCGTGAGGCGTCCGCGCCGCGCTGCGCCGTCGGTTGCAAGCACCTCAAACCGCATGGTTAAACCCGGATTAGCCGCCGATAAACGCCGATGAACGCAGATTAAGCCCAACGAACATCAGGCAACACCTTGCGATCGGGGCGCGTATTCCGCGCGTGTGGTCTCACTCGCGCTCATCCGCGAGTTGCTGTTTGCGGCACTTTTTGCCATGTTCCTCCTGTAGTGCATCCCGCCCCCGGTTACTCTGCGGCGCTTTAGTCAGAGCTTCGCTTTGCCGATCGTGCTCGCTTTCCCCGAGCCCTGCGGATTCGCCGCTGAACTGTGATCGGCGTGCATCGGCGGCTAGAGATCTTGCCTTTCGATCAGCATCGCGTCGCCGTAGCTGTAGAAGCGGTAGCGTTGGTCGATCGCGTGGCGGTAAGCCCTGCGGATATTATCCATGCCGCCGAAAGCTGAAACCAGCATGAGCAGTGTCGACCTCGGCAAGTGAAAATTCGTCAGCAGCCGCTCGACGACCCTGAACCGGAACCCCGGCAGGATGAACAGCCGCGTCTCGCCCAGCCCCGCGGTGAGCGTCCCGGTTGCCGCGGCGCTCTCCAATGCCCGCAACGTTGTTGTGCCGATCGCGAGCACGCGACCACCCCGCTCGCGGGCGGCGGTGATTGCCTCGACACTGGCCTGCGGCACTTCATACCATTCGCTGTGCATGACATGCTGCGACAGGTCCTGCGACCGCACCGGTTGGAACGTGCCGGCGCCAACATGCAGCGTAAGATAGGCCAGCCTGGTGCCGCGCTCCTGCAACAGGCGCATCACCTCGGTATCAAAATGCAGCCCGGCCGTCGGGGCCGCAACCGCACCTGGCGATCGTGAGTAGACCGTCTGGTAGCGCTCGGCATCGGCCGCGTCGGACGGGCGCGTGATGTAAAGCGGTAATGGCACGCTCCCGTGGCGCTCCAGCAAGGCAAAGATATCCGAGCAGTCCTCGAAGCGCAGATGAAAGAACTCCCGATCGCGGCCGAGCACTGTAACGGCGAGCGCATCCGCCAGCACAAGCGTAGTGCCGGCGCGGGGCGGACGGTTCGAGCCGATCTGCGCAAGCACCTCCGCGGGTCCGAGAATGCGCTCGATTATGACCTCGACGCGCCCCCCCGTCGCCTTGCGGCCCCGGAGCCGCGCCTTGATGACGCGGGTGTCGTTAAACACCAGTACGTCATCGGGCCCGACCAGCCCGAGGATGTCCCGAAACTGCCGATCCGTGAATGCCCCCGTCCTCCCATCGACGTGCAGCAAGCGACCCGCACCGCGCTCAGCGGGCGGCGTCTGTGCGATCAGCTCCTGTGGCAGCTCGTAGTCAAAATCATCGAGACGCATCGCCTCGATTATAAGAGGCGTGATGGGTGATGAGTGATGGGTGACGGAGAACCCGCTTCGACTCACCCTCTCGCTGAATTGTTGGCGATACAGGAATGCGGGATAATTCCCGCATTCCTGCCGGGATGGCGGAATTGGTAGACGCACGGGACTCAAAATCCCGCGCCCTCAAAAGGCGTGCGAGTTCGACTCTCGCTCCCGGCACCACCAATAAGTTTCGAGTTTCGAGTTTCGAGTTTCGAGTTTCGAGTTTCGAGTTTCGAGTTTCGAGTTTCGAGTTTCGAGTTTCGAGTTTCGAGTGAAGTTGGACGACTCGCGAACGCGAAGTTCCCTGCTCTTAACTTGGAACCCGGAACAGCGGCCTGCCGCTAGTGCGGCGCCGTCACCTCGATGTTGTCGATGAGCCGCGTGCGGCCGAGCCGCGCGGCTGCCAGCACCACAAGCGCGCTATCACCCGGCTCCGGTGGCTGCAAGTCCGCCTGTCGCCGGACCGCCACGTAGTCCGGCTTCCAGCCCTCGTCCGCGAGCTTGGACATCCCGTTCAACTCGATGCGCTGGAAGTCGCGCGCGCCACCTGCTATATCGTCTTGCGATTCGCGCAGCACCTGGTAGAGCCTTGGCGCCTCGCGCCGCTCGTCGGGAGAGAGATACGCGTTGCGCGAGGACAGCGCCAGGCCGTCGGGGGCTCTCACTGTGTCCGCCGGGATGATTTCGATCGGCAGCGCCAGCTGGCGCACCATGTCGCGCAGGACCAGGTACTGCTGATAATCCTTCTTGCCGAAGATCGCCGAGTGCGGCATGACAAGATTGAAAAGCTTGAGCACCACGGTCGCCACGCCGCGAAAGTGCCCTGGGCGGTGTGCGCCTTCCAGAATATGCTGCAAATCCGAAGGCTCGACGACGTACGTCTGCGGCTCGGGATAGATTTCCCGCTCATCCGGCGCAAACACCACGTCGACTCCTGCCTGCTTCAGGCGCGCGCAATCGGTCTCGAGCGTGCGCGGATAGCGCTCATAATCCTCCCGGGGCCCGAACTGCAGGCGGTTCACGAAAATGCTGACGACGGTGCACGACCCGCGCGGCTTGGCAACGCGGATGAGATCGATATGCCCATCGTGGAGGTTGCCCATCGTCGGCACAAAGACATTGTCAGGCTCGCGCCGCAACCGCTCGCGCAGTTCCGAGACAGAATAGATGATGTCCATGCGACAGCCGTTTCGAGTCTCGAGCAATCCTGGATGAACGCTGAATATAAAGTTCCGCGCCTTGAACCTCGACCACGGAACCTTGAACTTTAAACCTTGAACGCTGAGCGCTCGTTCTTCAGAACGAGTGCTCCGGACCCGGGAAGGTTCGCGCCTTCACTTCCTTCACGTACAACTCGACAGCCCCTTGAATTGAGCCGGCGGCACGCATGTAATTCTTGACGAACTTTGCCTTTCGTCCTGGAAAAATGTCGAGCATGTCGTGCAGCACGAGGACCTGTCCGTGACAGTCTACACCCGCGCCGATACCGATCGTGGGTACCGTCACCGAGGCGGTGATCTCGCGGGCCAGCGCAGCGGGAACCGCCTCCAGAACGATCATGCCCGCTCCCGCCCGCTCCTGCAGCTTTGCGTCTTCCAGCAGACGTTCGGCCGCGCCCTCGCTGCGTCCCTGGACCTTGTATCCCCCAAATTGATGGACCGACTGCGGCGTGAGCCCGAGATGCCCGCAGACCGGCACACCGCGCGTGGCGAGATACTCGGTCGTCTCGAGCATGGGAGCGCCGCCCTCGATCTTAACCATATGCGCGCCGGCAGCCATGATTTCAGCGGCATTCCGAAACGCGTCCTGCGGCCCCGCCTGAAACGTGCCAAACGGCATGTCGCCGATGATGAACGCGCGCTTGGAGCCGCGCGCGACGCATTGCGTGTGATACACCATGTCGCGCAGCGTCACCGGCAGCGTTGTCTCGTGACCTTGCAGCACATTGCCGAGCGAATCACCGACCAACAAGGACTCGACCCCCGCCGCTTCGAGCAGGCCGGCGAAGCTGGCGTCATAGCAGGTAAGCATCGCGATCCGATTGCCCTCCTGCGCCATCCTGTGCAACGTGCTGAGCGTGATTCGCATGAGCTTCCTCTTTTAACCGCAGAGACGCCGAGAATTACGAGATTAGAACCGGAGCACGATTTGCGGGCACGCATTATACCGAGAAATGCTGCCTAAATCGCATCGCGCGGTGCGATGGCGGCTGGCGCTCTCGGCATCTCAGTGTCTCGGCGGTTCAATACTAGTTCCCGAGGTTGAAGAACTCGCGCGGACCGCGCATTGCGTGGATGCGCTCCAACAATAAATCAAAATCGCCGGGCTGATCAACAAAATTGAGGTTTTCGGAGTTGACGGTGAGCACCGGCGCCGCCTCATACTGATAAAAGAAACGCGCATAGGTCTCGGCGAGACGCACCAGGTATTCGTCGGGAATGCCGCGCTCGTACGCGACGCCGCGCTGTCGCACGCGCTCGACCAGCGTCTCCGGGGAAGCCTGCAGATAGATCACGAGATCCGGTGCCGGGGCCCGGGGCTTGAGGCTGGCGTAGACCTGGTCATAGAGCGTCAACTCATCGTCGCTCAGCGTCAGGCCGGCAAATAGCGGGTCCTTTTCCAGCATGAAGTCGGCGATAGTGACGCTCGTGAACAAATCGCTTTGGTTGAGCGCGCGAACCTGTTTGGCGCGCTGGAACAAAAAGTAAAGCTGCGCGGGCAGCGCATAACGGGTGCGATCCTGATAGAAACCGGGAAGAAACGGATTAGTGTCCGGCTCCTCGAGCAGCAGCGAACTGCCGCTGCGTTCGGCCATTACCCGCGCCAGGCTTGTTTTGCCCGCGCCGATAGGTCCCTCGACAACGATGTAACGATACTTGTCGGGCAGGCGCGTCATGTCACGCGCTCGCCGGAGAGCTTCACCATGCCCGTGGCATCCACCTTCGCGGCAAGTCGCGCCGCGGTCCCCGCGCCCGGGACCACTGCTGCCGGCGCGATCTCGGCGAGGGGCACGAGCACGAACGCGCGCTCGAGCATGCGCGGGTGCGGAATCGTCAGTCCATTCTCGCAAACCGCCTGCTCGCCGTAGATCAAGATGTCCAGATCAAGCGTGCGCGGCGCGTTGGGAAAATCGCGCAAACGCCCATGCGCACGTTCTATCGCCAGCAACGCGTCCAGCAGCGCGCGTGGCGCAAGACGCGTTTCGATCTGGGCCACCGCGTTCACGAAGTCAGGCTGGTCCCGGTAACCCGCGGGCGGATTCCGGTAGAGTGACGATGCGGCGATCAGCCGGGTCTGCGGCAGGGCGGCCAGCGCGCCCAAGCCGGCGCGCACCTGCGCGACCGGATCTTCCAGATTGCTGCCGAGCGCGATAAAGGCGGTGATGGGTGAATGGTTTTCGCTCAATGGTGTCAAGGCATCCGCCAGCTACGAATTCGTGCCACGGGTAGAAGCGGGCTTTTCGCTTTTCCCGCGTTCGTCATTCCTGCCTCTGGGTCTTCTGCGGCGTCGCCGGCGTCGGCCGGGTTCCGCGCCTTGCACGAGCATCTGGGACCGTGCCGCTTCCCCGGCGTTCTGAAAGCGCTCCCACCACTCGCCAATCGCAGATTCGACTTCACCGCTCTCGCACCGCAGCAGCAGGAAGTCGTAGCCGGCCCTGAAGCGCGGATGCTGGAGCAGGCGGTACGGCCGTTTTCCGGAGCGATGCAGAAAGCGCGGCTGCATTGCCCAGATTTCCTTCATGTCCGCGGTGAAGCGATTATGGATCGGGAGCTTCTCCGCCTGCCGCTTGAGGACGTGATCCATCGCGCTATACAGGGCCGGCACGGCAGGCTCGCCCTTCTCCTCGAAGCGCTTCCAGGCCGCGAGCACTTCGCGCCACAGCAGCGAGGCGAACAGAAATCCCGGCGACACCGGCTTGCCCGCCAGCACACGCTGGTCCGTCGCCTTGAGCGCGGCCGCGACCAGGCGCTCCCCCGCGCGCTCCGACATGACGCGATCCAGCAGCGGCAGCACGCCATGCTGCAGTCCTTCCCGGCGCAAATGCGCGATGCCGTCCGCCGCATGGCCCGACAACAGGAGCTTTAACAGCTCGTCCATGAGACGGGCCGCCGGAACGTTGGCGAGCAGCGGGGCGAGCCGGCGTATGGGCTTGCGCGCGCGCGGATCGATTTCGAGACCCGTGCTGGCCGCCAGTCGCGCAGCGCGCAGCATCCGCACCGGATCCTCGCGATAGCGTGCCTCGGGCTCGCCGATCATTCGCAGGCGCCGCCGCCTCAGGTCGGCGACACCATCGTGGTAATCCCAGATCTCTTGGGTGGCCGGATCGTAGAACAGAGCGTTGATGCTGAAGTCGCGGCGGGTGGCATCCTGCTCCTGCGTGCCGAACACATTATCTCGCAGTATGCGGCCGTGCTCGTCGGCTACCCGCCCATCGCTTTCGTCCGCTGGATTCGCGCCGCGAAACGTCGATACCTCCACGATTTCGGGGCCGCACATGACGTGCACGATGCGGAAACGGCGCCCGATGACGCGGGAGCGGCGAAAGAGCGCGCGCACCTCTTCCGGTGTGGCATCAGTCGCCACGTCGTAGTCCTTGGGCCTGCCCCCCAGCAACAAATCACGCACCGCGCCGCCCACGACGAATGCCGAGAATTCGTGGTGCTGCAACGTTTGCGTTACGCGCAGAGCGCACGCACTGATCGAATCACGGGCGATCCCGTGGCGGCCGAACGGAATGATCTTCGGCTGTGGCGGCTTGAACAACTGCCCTGAAAAGACGCGGCCGAGGAATCGCGTAATCATCTGTTATTTTCCGACAAACCCCGCGGCTGCCCGAACGGCGCCACCACCCGGATTTGTGGCGGCAGCCATTATACGGGAGCGAAGAACGACGTGCCTTCTACCGCGATCTCGCGCAGAGGGCAGCCGTAAAGACGCTCGAGCCGGTCCCGCGTGAGCATGGCGCTTGCCGCGCCGGACTCCATAACGCCATTCCCGTAGAGCAGCAGCGCGTGGCTGCAAGCCTGCGCCGGCCAGAGCGCATCGTGGAGCACCATGATCACGGCCTTGCCGCGCTTGCGCGCCAGCGAGCCGAATAAGCGCAGCACGGCCACCTGATGACGCAGGTCGAGATGCTGGAGCGGCTCGTCGAGCAGAAACAACTGCGGGTCCTGGGCGAGCAGCTGGGCGATCCGCGCGCGTTGACGCTCGCCCCCGGAGAGCGTTCGGTAGCTGCGTCGCTCGAAGCCATCCAGCCCGACCGCGGCCAGCGCCGCGCGCGATGCGTCCTCGTCCTCGCGGCTCCAGCCGAATACCGTGCGCGCGTGCGCGAAGCGGCCGAGCAACACGTACTCGAGCACTTCGCCCCAAAATGCCGCGTCCTCCTGTTGCAGCAGGATCCCGGACAGCGCCGCGCGTTCGCGCGCTCCTCGCCCGCCGAGCGGCTTTCCGTCCAGGGCAATCTCGGCACGCATCGCCGGCGCCAGTCCCGCGAGCGCGTGCATCAGCGTCGTCTTGCCACTGCCGTTTGCGCCCAGCACAGCCCAGGTTTCGCCGCGGTTGGCCTCGAACCGGACCTCACGCGCGAGCACGCGACCCGGCACCGCGAGCGTAAGCCCGTCACACTTTAGCAAGGGACCCCCCCTCCACGGCCGTCTCACGCGCGCCCGTCATGTCGGTAGACGTTTTCTGCCGAGCAGCCAGAGCATCAGAGGCACCCCAATGATCGCCGTGAGCACGCCGACGGGAAGCTGTTGCGGCGCGAGCACCGTCCGCGCCACGGTATCGGCCGCCGTGAGAAAGACGCCGCCCAGCAGGACGGAGAGCGGAAGCAACCAGCGATAGGCCGCCACGCCCATCAAGCGCACGGCATGCGGAACCATCAGGCCGACGAAACCGACGCTGCCGGCGAGCATCACGGCTGCGACTGTCGAGGCGGCGGCCACGCCGAACACCGCGACCTGCAATGCCTTGACCGGCAGCCCGAGCGAGCGGGCTTTGGTTTCACCAAGCGAAAGCAGGTCGAGCCCGCGCGCGCCGCTGGTGGCCAGCGCCGCGCCGGCGATGAGCACAATCCACGAAGCCAGCGGGCCGTCCGCATAGGACAGGTCCCCCATCAGCCAAAAGAGCATTCCCTTCACTTGCACTTGGGGCGCTGTTATCAACGTCAGGCTCACGAGCGCCGAGAGGCCCGCAGCGAGCACGACGCCGGTGAGCAGCAGGCGGTATACGTCCCACTCGCCAGTGCGGAAACTCAGGCCGAACACGATCACGATTGCGCTTGCAGCGCCGGCCAGGGCCCCCATGTGAATGAGCGTGGCTCCCGCACCGGCGGCGAGCGCAAACAGGGCACCCACCGCCGCGCCGCTCGAGACCCCCAGCACGTAGGGATCTGCCAGCGCGTTTCTCAGCAATGCCTGTAACAGGGCGCCCGCGAGCGCGAGCAGCCCGCCGCAGGCGAATGCCGCCAGAGCGCGCGGCGCCCGCAATTGCCAGATGATGTCGTGCACCACTCCCGGCATGGGAAACAGCAGGCTGTCGAGCACCACGCGCGCCGAGATCGGGAATGGCCCCGAGACGAGCGCAATGAGAAGGCTCGCCAAGGAGGCTGCAATCAACGCTGCGGCAAGCGCTACCGGGCGGGACATGGAAGATGCAACGATGAATGATGGGTGATGAATGATGAATTGTCGGGCGATGTCACAATGCGCGGTTTTCCCTCATCACTTATCACTCATCACTTCGGCCTCAGTCGAGGCTGATTATGGGCCAGCCGCGGCTCTCAGCGTGCGCGCGGAGCGTATCGTCCGGATCGACGGCGACCGGATGCGTGACCCGCTCGAGCAGGGGCAGGTCGTTCAATGAATCGCTGTAAAACCATGACGCATCGAACGCCTCCAGAGAGGTGCCCCGGGACGCCAGCCACGCTTCGAGCCGCGTGACCTTGCCTTCGCGAAAGCACGGGATCCCGCGCACGGCACCGGTGAACTCGCCATGCACCTGCTCGGGCTCGGTAGCGATCAGGATCTCTATTCCAAGCTCGCGCGCGATGGGCGCGGTCACGAAACTGTTGGTCGCCGTGATCACGGCGCGCAGCTCGCCGCTGTGGCCCTGGAGAAGCGCGCGCGCCCTCTGACGAATGATCGGCCGGATCCTGCGTTCCATGAACTCGCGATGCCAGGCATCGAGCTCGGTGCGCGGATGGCGCGAAAGCGGCTTTAACTGAAAATCCAGAAAGGCGTGAATATCGAGCGTGCCAGCCTTGTATTGCTCATAGAATTCCTGATTACGCGCTTCGTACAACTCTCGGTCCAGCACGCCTTTCTCGATCAGGAACTGCGCCCACTCGAAATCGCTGTCGCCACTGAGCAGCGTGTTGTCCAGGTCGAACAGGGCCAGTTGGTTACTCAAGCCGGCCGCCCTCTATCGCGGATCCCGCAGCCTGCGCGCCCGCCGCGCGGACCAGCTCGCGCACCAGCGCCACCGTAACCGGGCGCTTCGTCTCCCGCGAGTAGCGGTCCAACGCGTCGACCACTGCAAGCAGCGACGGCATATCGCGGCGCACGTGCCCGAGCAGGTAGTCCCCGACCTCGGGCAATAGCGGGAAACCGCAGGCGGCGGCGTGATCGATGAGCGCGCGCACTTTCTCCGAATCGATCAGCCCGTGCACCCGGTAGACCAACCCCCAGCCGAGACGCGTCACCAGATCGTCGCGTAGGGTCAACTGAACCGGTGGCGCGGCGCCGCTGGCAAGCAGCGCTCCGCCGCGCTCGCGCAGCGCGTTGTAGAGATGAAAGATGGCCTCCTGCGCTTCCGCGTCGAGCTGGTCCACATCGTCCAATGCCACGCAATCCATGCGGTCGAGCCCGTCCCCCAGATCCTTCTTCAGCCCGCATGCGACATAGGCGGCGCTGGCCCCCGCGCGACGCGCCTCGGAAACCGTCGCCCTGAGAAGGTGCGTGCGGCCGCTGCCACGCTCGCCCCAGAGATAGAAAATGCGCTCCTGAGGGTCGCCCGTGGCAAGCCGTCGGAGGTTCACCACCAACTCCGCGTTCCGCCCCGGGACGAAATTGTCGAGGGTCGGCGCGGGCGGCAAGGCGAAATCAAGCGCGAGCTGTCTCACGTCTGGGGCGGGAGCGAACGCAGCGGTTCCATTTACGGTAAAATTCGGCTGACCCCGGACAGCGCCGAGGACCTAGAGCGCCAGCACGTGCCTGTTGTCGCGATGGCCTGCGCGCATATCTTAGCTCAAATCCCCGTGCCGCCCTCTAAACGCAAGCCCACCTCACGACGCGGCACCCGACGCGCCGGCCCCGCCACGCCGCGCGCCCGGACGCCACGCCGCCGGGAGCCGCTCACCTACCGCGACGCCGGCGTGGATATCGACGCCGGCGAGCAACTGGTCGAGAACATCAAGCCGTTTGCGCGGAAAACCTTGCGCGAGGGCGTCCTGACCGGCATCGGCGGGTTCGGCGCGCTTTTTCAGATCGCGCGCGACCGCTACCGCGAACCGGTGCTGGTCTCGGGGACCGACGGCGTAGGCACCAAGCTCAAGCTCGCATTCGAGCTCAATCACCACGGCACCATCGGCATCGACCTTGTCGCAATGAGCGCGAACGATATCCTGACGCTTGGCGCGGAGCCCCTCTTCTTCCTCGATTACTTCGCCTGCGGCAAGCTCGACGTGGCGACCGCGACCGAGGTGGTGCGCGGCATCGCCGCAGGCTGCGAGCAGGCCGGGTGCGCGCTCATCGGCGGTGAGACGGCGGAGATGCCGGGAATGTACCCGACGGGTGAGTACGATCTTGCGGGCTTCGCAGTGGGAATCGTGGAGAAAAGCCGCATCATCGATGGCTCCCGGATCGCGCCGGGGGACGTTGTGCTGGGCCTCGCCTCGAGCGGTGCGCACTCCAACGGTTATTCGCTCATCCGCAAGATCATCGCCGTGAAAGGCGTCGACCTTTCGAGCCGGCTCTCCGGACGGGCACTGAGCGAGCTGATACTCGAACCAACCCGGATTTACGTGAAACCGGTTCTCAAGCTCGCCGCCGAGCTCGACGTGAAAGGGATCGCGCATATTACTGGCGGCGGCCTCTTGGAAAACATTCCCCGGATGCTCCCGGATACGGTTGCGGCCCGAATCGAGCGCCGGGCCTGGACGATGCCGCCTTTGCTCGCCTGGCTCAAAAGCCAGGGAAACGTCGCGGACGAGGAGCTCTTTCGCGTCTTCAACTGCGGGGTCGGGATGGCGATCGTAGTCGCACAGGGCGATGCCGACCTGGCGCTCCGGGCTTTACGGGCCGCCGGCGAGACCGCCTGGCGCATCGGGCACATCGAGACACGCGTGCCGGACGGCCCGCAGACCATCATCGTTTAAAGGCACGAACAGTGAACGCCAAAAGCCTGCCCGACCCTGCCTTGCGCAAAACCTTGCGGGGCGTTTTCCGCAGTTTACTGTTTACCGTTTACCGTCCACCCGCGGCGCATGGCTGAAAAATCGATCCTCATACTCATCTCCGGCCGCGGCAGCAACATGGAAGCAATCCTCGAGGCGCGGCTGCCGGCCCGGATTGCAGCGGTGATCAGCAATGAGCCGCAGGCGAAAGGCCTCGCGACCGCACGCGCACACGGAATTACGACTTCAGTCGTGCCACATCGCGACTTTCCGGACCGGGCCGCATTTGACGCGGCTCTCGCCTCGGCGATAGACGTCCATCAACCCGATTTGGTGGTGCTCGCCGGTTTCATGCGCATCCTCACCGACAATTTCGTCGCCCGCTACGCGGGCCGACTCATGAATATCCATCCTTCGCTGCTGCCCGCGTTCCCCGGATTACAGACGCACCGTCATGCGCTTGCCGCAGGCGTCCGCATCCATGGCTGCACCGTTCACTTCGTGACGCCCGCGCTCGATGGCGGGCCGATCATCGTGCAGGCCGCCGTGCCGGTGCAGCCCGGCGACAGCGAGGAGACACTCGCTGCGCGCGTCCTGCGCGAGGAGCATCGCATTTACCCGCAGGCAATCCGGTGGTTCTGCGAAGGCAGGCTGGCGCTCGCGGCCAATGGAAAAGCAGTCGTGCAAAGCGCGCGCGCACCTGAGAACGTTTTGGTGTGTCCGGCGGTCGAAAGGTGAACAAAGGCACCGGAAACAAGCCCTTTTTCATTGGATAATGCCTTGAGAATGCAGGCTACGACGACGCGCTTGGCGCTAGCCATTGTCGTGTCATTCGCGCTTCATGCACTGGTGATATCGAGCGCCCGCCTGGAGTTGGCGGCCCCGCCGCAGGCCGAACTTCCCCCGCTCGAAGCACGACTTGCGCCCGCACCGCCATCCAGGTTGGAGCAGCCGGCACCTGCGGCCGCGCCGGCACGCAAGCCCCCTACGCGGCGCGCGTCGGCCAAGCCTCCTGCGCCGCCTGTCCGCACGGTAAGGACCGCGCCCCCGCTGTTCGTGCCGCCAGAACTGGAGTTTGGGCCCGTGCCGGAACTGGAGGGAGAGCCGGTTGCCGCTGCAGGCCCGCCGCCAGTCGAGGGTCCGGCCGTCTCCCCGGAGCCAGTCGCGGCGGTTCCGGAAAATCCGTTGCCATCAAAGGGGCGCATTGAGTACCTCGTGCTCTACGGCAGCGGCGACGGCTTGCCCGTCGGCAAAGTCGTGCACTCCTGGAATATGAAAAATGGCCGTTACCTGCTCGCAAGCGACGCCGAAACCACGGGGCTGGTCGAGCTGTTTAGCCCGCAGAATTTGCGATACGTCAGCCAGGGGAAAATTACGCCGCAGGGCTTGAAGCCGGACTCTTTCTTCATTGCCCGCACGCGGCGCGGCAAGACCGAGGCGGCGCGCGCGCTCTTCGAATGGGACAAACAGCAAATCGTTTACGGCTACGCCCATGACCGGAAGGTCGCGGCCCTGACGGAAGGCGCACAGGATTTGATGACGCTTGCGTATCAGTTCGCGCTCGTGCCCGCACCTGAACCGGGACGCCTCCGCGTTCCGGTGACAAGCGGCAAACGTTTCGATACCTACGACGTCGAGGTCTTTCCGGAAGAAGTCATCGACACGCCGATCGGCCAGCTGCGGACACTGCCCGTCAAGCAGATGCCGCGCCCCGGCAAGGAGCACTTCGAAATATGGCTCGCTGTTCAACACAACTATCTGCCGGTTCGGATCCGTCACTATGACCGCAAGGGGTCCTACTCGGGCGAACAAGTCGCTCTCGAGATCCGCATGGGCGATAATGAAGACATAGCGAGCCGGTAAGCGGCTATTCGCAGGGCATGCCTCGGGAATCGGGACAGCACCATCAGCCCCAGAGATAAAAGCCAACGCCAGAGAGGCGCAAATGGTAAATCGTGAGTGGAGCCCGGGCTTGCCTGTGCCCACGCTGGTTCGCAGCACGGTCTTGGGCTCTTGAGAGAAACGTCCTTAAAAGCAGCTGCTAGCGCAACCCGGCCCGCCACGCCATCAAAAAAACGCCACCCTGAAGCCCTGCAGATGCACCCCTCGCGCCCGCAATTCCAGGCTGCAACGAAGGCGCTCGATCTCGTTCTGGCATTCGACCGCGCGGCCGATTCCGTTCTGCACGATTTCTTCCGCGCCCACCGGGCCTTGGGCGTCCACGATCGGGGATTCGTCGCGGACGCCGTTTATGGCGTGCTGCGGCGCATGCGCACGGTTGACTACCTGGCACCCGGACGCGCGCCGCGGCGCATGCTGCTCGCGTGGCTTGCACGCTGCGCGGGGACCAGCGTACGGGACCTCGCGTCCCTTATGGATGCGGAGGAAGCTACATGGCTTGCAGGCGTCAAGGCAATATCCTTGGGCGAGCTACCGCTCGCCGCCAGGCTGGAGCTGCCAGACTGGGTAGTGGAAAAGTTGAGCGCGTCACTCTCCGAAGCCGAGCTGGTGGCGCTCGCCCGCGGACTGAATGAGCCGGCGCCGCTCGATCTGCGGGTCAACACGCTACTGGCCAAGCGCGAGGACGTGCTGAGCGAGCTTGCTGCCGATGCGATCTTGGCCGAACCGACACCCTATTCACCGCTCGGCGTGCGGGTACGCGGCAAGCCCGCGATCAATCGTCATCCGCTATTCGTTCGTGGCGCCGTGGAGGTGCAGGACGAAAGCAGCCAGCTGCTCGGCTTTCTGGTCGCGCCGCGCCGGCATGATCTCGTTGTCGACTTTTGTGCAGGCGCTGGCGGCAAGACACTGCTCCTGGGCGCACTGATGCATTCGCACGGGCGCATCTATGCCTTCGATGTGTCCGCGGCGCGCCTTGCCCGCTTGAAGCCCAGGCTCAAACGCTCCGGCCTCTCGAACGTCCATCCTCAGGCCATCGGCAGTGAAAACGATGCTCGAGTCAAACGCCTCGCAGGCAAGATCGACCGGGCGGTAGTCGACGCACCGTGCAGCGGCCTCGGCACTCTGCGCCGGAACCCCGACCTGAAGTGGCGCCAGTCCCCGCAATCTGTAACCGAGCTCACCCTGAAACAGGCTGCCATCCTGCGCGCGGCTGCCCGCTTGGTAAAGCCCGGCGGGCGCCTCGTCTATGCCACCTGTAGCATCCTGCGCGAGGAAAACGAGGACATCATCGGCCGGTTTATGGATGAGCACGCCCATTTCCGGTCCGTACCGTGTAATGACCTCCTCACGCAGCAGCGCATTGCGCTCGACACCGGCGCATTCCTGCAGCTGCGCCCTCACCTTCACGCAACCGACGGGTTCTTCGCCGCCGTACTCGAGCGCGCCAGCACCTAGGTCGCCATTAATGCCGCGCCAAACGGGGTGAACGATCGCGTTCAATTCAGGTCTCTGAGAAGTGGCGCGCCGCACGCGCGCCTCCGCGTCGGCATAATTGGAATTTTCTACATAATCAATAAACTAAAAGCCGACTTCACCGCCTTTCGCGGCGTGCTCAAGGGCAAAGTCACTATGCCCGGTGAGGTAATTTCGCTACACTGCGGCGACATTCGACTTAGCATTCGAGGAAACTGATGCTTACAGGGGTTTGGGATCTGCCGTGGTGGGGTCTGGTCGCGTACGCGTTAGTGGTTACCCACATCACGATTGCCGGCGTTACGATCTTCCTGCACCGTTGCCAGGCGCACCGAGCCCTCGACCTGCACCCCGCTGTCAGCCACTTTTTCCGCTTCTGGCTGTGGCTCACCACCGGCATGGTGACAAAGGAGTGGGCCGCGATTCACCGCAAACATCACGCCAAGTGCGAGACGGTGGAGGACCCCCACAGCCCGCAGATGTTCGGTATTCGAAAAGTGCTTCTACAGGGCGCCGAACTCTATCGCAAGGAATCGCTGAACCAGGAAACCCTCGAGCGCTACGGCCGGGGCACGCCGGAAGACTGGATCGAGCGCAACCTCTACTCCAAGCGTGATTCGCTGGGCATCTACGTGATGATGGCGATCAACCTCGTTTTGTTCGGCCCCATCGGTCTTACGATCTGGGCCGTGCAGATGCTGTGGATCCCGTTTTTTGCCGCAGGCGTCATCAACGGACTGGGCCACTACTGGGGCTATCGCAACTTTCAACCGGAAGATGCCAGCACGAACATCGTGCCGTGGGGTATCCTCATTGGCGGCGAGGAATTGCACAACAACCATCATGCCTACGCCAGTTCCGCCCGGCTCTCCAATCGCTGGTACGAATTCGACATCGGCTGGCTCTACATCCGGCTGCTAGAAGCCGCGGGGCTCGCGCAAGTCAAGAAAGTGGCGCCGCAGGTCAAGCTCGACAAAGCCAAGACTTCCTGCGATTTGGAAACCCTGCAAGCCGTCATCACGCACCGCTACGAGGTGCTCGCGAAATACGCGAAGTCACTTCGTCAGACGTGCGCCGCCGAGATCCAGACCATGCGGTCGCGAGCAGTACGCATCGACCGTGGCGCGATCAGCCGCATGTTGCACGGAGGCGCGAACGCGCTGCCGTCGTCCGAGCAGGATGCCGTGCACGAAGCTCTGCGTCATAGCAAGGTGCTGGAGACGGTGTACCAGATGCGCCAAGAGCTGGCCGCCCTCTGGCAACGCTCCAACGCATCCAAAGAGCAGTTGGTGCACCAGCTCGAAGACTGGTGCGCGCGCGCCGAGCGAAGCGGAATCGAGGCGCTGGAGCAGTTCTCTCGCAGGCTGCGCTGCTACGCCTAGCGGCAGTTCAAGGTTCAAGGTTAGAAAATCCCGACCTGGGCAGTTCTGCTTAGGTACGTAAGAAAAGCCCGCCGTATGGCGGGCTTTTCTTATTGCGTGCCTTGGCCCTGTGCCGAACAGGGTTCAGCGGCGTGGCCGGCTTTGTCGTTACTTGATCTTGCCTTCCTTGTAGATCACGTGCTTGCGCGCCACCGGGTCGAATTTCTTGATCTCCATCTTGTCCGGAGTCGTGCGCTTGTTCTTGGTGGTCGTGTAAAAGTGGCCGGTGCCGGCAGTCGATTCGAGCTTGATTTTTTCACGCATGTCTTAACTCCTCAAAATCGTTCATGCAACCGCGGATGGACGCAAACGAACTGGATGAAACCCATCTCTGACCAGAACTTCGAGCTTCGATGATCTGTATTGAGCCGCGGCGCTACGGGCCACCGCTTCTCTAGATCTTTTCGCCCCGCGCCCTCAGATCGGCGAGCACAACATCGATGCCTTTCTTGTCGATAGTGCGCAGGCCCGCATGAGAGACCCGCAGGCTCACCCAACGGTTCTCGCTTTCCACCCAGAACCGACGATTGTGAAGGTTCGGCAGGAAACGCCGCCGCGTCTTGTTATTGGCGTGGGATACGTTGTTCCCTAGGACCGGCTTCTTGCCGGTAACTTGACATACGCGAGACATGACGGCAACTCCGGAATTTCGAAAGCGTCGGATTTTACAGCCTTTTCACCGCCCGCTCAACCCATGGGGCGGTCCCCGGTTCCGGGTTTGGCGTTCAACGTTGAACGTTCTCAATCCGCGCCATTCATGCTCCTCCCGGGAAATCAGTGTGTTCGCAACGTTAAACCCTGGACTTTGAACCTTGAACAGCCTGTTACAACAGGCCCCGTTCGGCAAACGACATGGCCGTTCCGCCGCCGATTACGAAATGGTCCAGCACCCTGACGTCGATGAGGGCGAGAGCCTGGCGCAGCGCGACCGTGAGCGCCTCGTCGGAGCGGCTCGGCTCAGCGATGCCCGACGGATGATTGTGGGCAAATATGGCTGCGGCGGCGTTGTGAGCCAGGGCGCGCTTGACGACCTCGCGCGGATAAACGCTTGTTTGGATGAGGGTCCCGCGAAAAAGCTCCTCCACGGCCAGAACCCTGTTCTGCGCGTCCAGGAACACGACCCCGAAAACCTCGTGGGGCCGCTCCTGGAGCCTGAGGCGCAAATAATCACGCACGGCCTGCGGCGAGCTCAGCGCGGGGCCGCGGTCGATCCTCTCGCGCAACGCCCGCTGCGCCATCTCGAGCACTGCCTGAAGCTGGACGGATTTTGCCACGCCCATGCCGGGCGATGCGCTCAGTGCAGTCACGTCCGCCGCCAGAAGCGCTGATAACGAGCCGAAACGCTTCAGCGTCCCGCGCGCGAGCTCGACCGCGCTCTTGCCCCTGACACCAGTGCGCAGGAGTATCGCCACGAGCTCCGCGTCGGACAGGGACTCGACCCCCTTGCGCAGCAGCTTCTCCCGTGGACGATCTTCGCGTGGCCAGTCGGTGATTGCCATAAGGCGGTGATTGGTGATCGGTCAATCGATAACCCCTTAACGCTCGGTTCCCGCGTAGCGTTTACGCGAACCCGCGCAAATGTGCGAATTGCGATTTACGACGCACGGGGTTTGCGGTTACACTCTTTCAACTTATTCCCTGAAAACAACGACGTGGCAAACATCTCGCGCAAGCAAATCGTGCTCGGCATCACGGGCGGTATCGCCGCCTACAAAGCGGCGGAGCTGACGCGCGAGCTGCAGCGCAAAGGCTTCGACGTTCAGGTGGTCATGACACGGGCCGCGGGCAGCCTCGTTACCCCCGCCACGTTCCAGGCGCTCTCGGGCAAGCCGGTTTTCTCCGACCTGTGGGATCCCCGCATCGCGGACAACATGGGGCACATCGAGCTGTCGCGCGGCAAGGAAGCGATCGTGGTGGCGCCCGCGACAGCGGATTTCCTGGCAAAGATCGCTAACGGACTGGCCGACGATCTGTTGTCCACCCTGTGCCTCGCGCGCGAGTGCCCGCTCCTCGTCGCTCCGGCCATGAACCGCCAGATGTGGGACAACCCGGCGACACGCCGTAACGTGGAACGCCTGTTGCGCGACGGCGTGAACATCCTGGGACCGGGGAGCGGCGATCAGGCCTGCGGCGAGGTCGGGCTGGGCCGCATGCTCGAGCCGCAGGAAATCGCCGAGGCCGTCGTGATGCAGCTCTCACCCAAGTTGCTGCGCGGCGTGCAGGTCTTTCGAGCCGATCGACGCGGTCCGCGGCATCACCAACCGCAGCTCCGGGAAAATGGGGTACGCCGTCGCACGTGCCGCGCTCGATGCGGGCGCCAAGGTAAGCCTGATCACCGGGCCGGTCACCCTGCCCGTCCCGGCGGGCGCCGAGATCACGCACGTCGAGACGACCGCGCAGATGTTTGATGCCGTGAAACGGCAGGCGGCGCGCGCTAACATCTACATCGGCGTTGCGGCGGTTGCGGATTACCGCGTCGACAAACCGCGCGCGCACAAGATCAAAAAGACCGATGAGCGCCAGCTGCAGCTGCGGCTCGTGCCGAATCCGGACATTCTTGCCTGGGTCGCCAGCCGGCCAAAGCCGCCATTCTGCGTGGGCTTTGCAGCCGAGAGCCGCAACCTGGATGCCTACGCCGACGCCAAGCGCCGCAGAAAAAAAGTGGACATGATGGTCGCCAATCTCGCGCAGGATGCCATCGGATCGGATGAGAACGAGGTGACGGTGCTGGATGACCGCGGCAAGCATCGATTTGAGCGCGCGCCGAAGGACGCGGTGGCCCGACAGCTCATCGCCCACATCGCGCAGCTCTACGCCAAGAAGAAAAAGCGAACGTCCTGAATCGCCAAGGCAGCAAGAAAGATTTTTCGAACACATGCGCAAAAGGACGTCGCCGGAGAGACGCTCCTTTACGGGCATGGGCTCAGGCCGTCCGGGTCTTTTCGTTTGGTGAGGTCATTTGAGAACCTCGGCCCGGGCTGCAACGAGCGCCTTGGCGGTTAGTGCGCGGTCTTCTGCATCTCCCTGGCGTTCCCGGCTGTCGGAGCTTTTTTCGAGACCATGAGAACAATTGACGTCAAGATCCTCGATGAGCGGCTGCGCGACCAGCTGCCGCATTACGCGACGCCTGGATCGGCTGGCCTCGACCTTCGCGCCTGTATCAACGCCCCGCTTGTTCTCCAACCGGGCCAGAGCGAGCTGATTCCCGCGGGAATCGCCATTCACCTTGCCGACGCAGGGCTGGCGGCCCTGATCCTTCCCCGCTCTGGCCTCGGCCACAAGCACGGCATCGTGCTGGGTAATCTCGTCGGCCTCATCGACTCGGATTACCAGGGGCCGATCTTCGTCTCGACGTGGAATCGCGGCGGCGCGGCCTTCACGGTCAATCCAATGGAACGGCTTGCCCAGCTCGTCGTCGTCCCGATACTGCAGGTCGGCTTCAACGTGGTGGACGATTTCGATGCCAGCCACCGCGGCGCGGGCGGTTTTGGCAGCACCGGCAATGGGTAGTGTTGAGCGTTGAATTTTGACTGAAGCACCTCGAATCCAATGTCTGCCACCGCCAAATCAAAACTCAACACCAAACACTCGGCACTGATTCTGTTTGCTCACGGCGCCCGCGACGCCCAATGGAGCGAACCGTTTCGCGCGATTCGGCAGACGGTTGCCGAGCGGCAACCGGACCTGACGGTCGAGCTCGCCTTCCTGGCGCTGATGCAGCCCGCACTGGACGATTGCGTCGCGGAACTCGCGCGATCTGGCTGCGCCACCAGTACCATCGCGCCGCTGTTTCTGGCTCAGGGAGGGCACGTCAAGAAGGACCTGCCCCGCCTGGTCACAGGCTTTCGCGCCCAGTATCCTTCAATTGAAGTTAATGTCCTTCCTGCGATTGGCGAAGTCGCCGAGTTGCTGAATGCAATCTCCGACTGGCTCGTCAACAGCACGCCTCGCAATTGAATGTTGAAGCCGCCATGACACCAGGCACACCAGAAAATAACCGTCGAGATCTTCTGCGACAGGCAGGCCATGCGTTGATCGGAGCGCTGTTGGCGCTGTCGGCAACAGGCGCCCCGGCCCAACAGCCCGAGATCACGCTGATGGTCAATGACCAACACCTCATGGTGGAAGTCGCTCATACCGAGGCGACCCGCATGCAGGGACTCATGTACCGGCGCATGCTGCCGGAGAGCCGAGGCATGCTCTTCGTATTCCGCGAACCCGCCCTTCATGGCATGTGGATGATGAACACCTATGTTCCGCTATCGGTCGCTTTCATCGATGAGCGGGGCGTCATCATCAACATTGCCGACATGGAACCCCACACGCGCACAACACACTCGGCTGCGCGGCCCGCGAAATATGCTCTGGAAGTCAATCGCGGCTGGTTTGCCAAACACGACGTCAAGGCGGGCATGCGCGTCGAAGGCATCGAGCGAGCGCCGCCGGCGCGCTAACGCGCGCCATTCGGGGTTCAAGGTTCAAGGTTCAAAGCGCGGAACCTCGATTTCGACTGGCGCCAACATTAAACCTTGAACCTGTAACGCGCAAAAAAAAAGCCCGAGAATCTCTCGGGCTTTTTTGCGCGGGGACAGGTCAGCCCCAGACCGCTGTCCGGAACAAACCGCCCGATGCCGTCATGAAGAACAGCAGCGGGATGGAAAGCATCGTGTTCGTGCGCGAGGCAAGGAAAGCAATGCGGCGCGACTTCGCTTTCTCTTCGTCGCTAGCCTGCACCATGCCCAAGATCTTCTTCTGGTTGGGCCAGATCAATACCCATACATTGAAGAACATGATGGTGCCGAGCCACGCGCCGACTCCGATCGGATAATACGCGGGCTTCAAGAACAGGAAGGCCTCCAGGAAATGCTGGCCCAGAATGACGGCGCCAAAAACCCAAGTCGCCACCGCGCCCCAGCGAAACCAGAAAAGCGCACGCGGCGCCACATGCTTGGTGATGCCAGCGCCGGTATTGTCCTTTGCCGCCGCCGCGAGCGCGGGAACCTGGACGAAATTAAAGTAATACAGTAGACCGATCCACATCACGCCCGCGACCACGTGGAGCCAGCGTCCGATTCCGAGTTGTAGAAATTCCATGGCTGGCTTCCCCTTATTGCATTGCAAACTTAACGATGTAGAACAGGACGAACGTGAGTACGAGGCCACTGATGACCGTTCCCCACAGCGTATCGAGCGGATTTTTCATTTTTACTCCTCCAGCGTCGTTTTAACGGCTACCCGGGCGCTATTCTAGTGCCTTCCAGACGTCCCAGCAATGGTTGATAAGTTTACTCATCTATTTTTCTGTTTTAGGTCATGGTGTTACTGGTAGGCCGCCGCCGACCTAGGCCTACCTAAGCCCCCGATTTTGATTGCCACGACGCCCCGCGCCTCGCCTGGGGTGCACGTCTATGCGTGTTGCCGTATGGCGCCCTCCGCCCTTCGGGCACATTGACGAAAACGTGAACAAGGTCACGCTCAAGCGCCGTTTGGGAGCTAGCGCAAGTCTCGGGCGGAAGGAGTAAAATGACGCTTGAATCGTTGTTTGGCACCTTTAACTTTGCGATGCAGCGCGAACGAGTACATTGTTTGATGAGACGTGTGTTCCAGGTCTTCATCGGGCTCGGCGCCATCGGTCTAGGCGGGGTGGCCGTCGCTCAAACGGGCCTGTGGGATGATCGAGGCGGGCTCGGACTCAAGCCGTTACAGCGGGAGTCAGCCTTATTGCCTGCGACATCCCACACCGAGCTTGACGTCCCCGGCAAGCCTTCCAAATCCTACGAGCTCTACAGCGGCGCACGCGAACTGCCGCGACTCGGGACGTCCGTGTCCGAAGCCTACAGCGGCGTGGCGTATTCGTTTTCGCGCAAATGGCAATCGTCACTGGAAGCCGGGGTAACGCCAGAATCAGCGGGCGTGCCGCGGCGCTACTCCCTCGCGGGCCAGCTGCGGACCGCATTGTCCGGCGAACGCGGCGTGAGCGTCGGGCTCAAATACCGCCAATACGAGGCGGGTGGTCTCCCCCGCCGTGGCGGACTCTACAGCAGCGAGCCCCTGGAACGGTCCGGCGGATATGAGTTGGCCCCATCGGCCTTGCCTGGGCTCTATACGGGGCCGAGTTACGAAGTCCGCCTGCGTTACCAGCACAGCGCGTCCAGCTCGTTTGGGCTGGCGCTGGGCCGCGATCTGGAAACCTTGACACCCGGCCTCGACACAGCGGCCAACGGTGAGCGCCAACTCATGTTCACCGGGCAACATTGGCTCACGCCGAAATGGGGCTTGAGCTATGACCTTCTCTCCGACGAGCCGGGAGGCTCGATGCGAGTTCAGGGCCTGCGCCTGGGCGTGCGCTACCGGTTCTGATCCAGCGCGTTCCGTTTCTGTAAGAAGACAGCCGCCTGCGGCCGGGCGCGCACGGCTATTGCTGTTTTCCTGATTCATCAACCAGCGGCACGAAACGAACAGCCAGCACTTCGCGCCGCTCGATCGTGCCGTCACGCTGTTTTTCCAGTACCAGAAGCGTCTGCCCCAAGATCTGGCCGCCGACCGGCACAACCAGTCGCCCGCCCGGTTTCAGCTGATCGACGAGCGGCTGCGGCACGTCCCGCGGCGCGGCCGTCACGATGATAGCGTCGAAGGGCGCGTGCTCCGGCCAGCCCTGGTAGCCATCGCCTGTCTTCGTCGTGACGTTGTCGTACCCGAGGCGTTTGAGACGCTCCGCCGCCTCGCGCCCCAACGGTTCCACGATCTCAATCGTGTAGACCGCCTTCGCCAGCTCCGCAAGCACTGCAGCCTGGTAGCCGCAGCCGGTGCCGACCTCGAGCACCGTGTCCCCCGGCTCAATGTCGATGAGATCGGTCATCAGCGCGACAATGAAGGGCTGCGAGATCGTCTGGCCATGGCCGATCGGCAGCGGACGATCCGCATAGGCGCTCCGGCGCTCCCACTCCGGCACAAATTCGTGCCGCGGCACCTTTGACATCGCCGCGGTAACGCGTTCCGAAAGCGCCGCCCGCCCGGTCTCGAAGCGCGTCTCGCGCGTGAGCATCGCGATGTGCTCGACCATGCGCGCGCGCTCGTTTGCGTACGTGTCCTGCGCCTCCGCGGTCATATCACCCCCTGACACGAGCACGAGGATGCCAAGCAATACCCAAACGCCACGACGGGCCGATTCCATAAAAACCAGGGGCATTACCGATTGAATCCAGTATGCCCCCGGAGACCCCGTGGAATCAATCAGCCTTTCAGGCAGATTTTCATGAACTGCTTGCGGTCGTTGCCCTTAAGTTTTTGATCAGCCGCCTTTCTGCTGCAATCTCTCATCCGCTGCTGGTGGGCCAGCTGTTTCTCCGTGGGCGGCTTCCTGGTTTTCACTCGCTTCTCCGCCTTGACGGCGTTCTCCGCCCCGTCCCCAGCCTTCTCCTGCGCAAATGCAATGGGCGATGTCGCGAGCACAAGACACAGCACGGCGATCAACTCTTTCATGACGCTCTCCTTTCCCGGTTGTTAAACATGATGTCGGGCGGACCCGACGACGGTTTAACGCACGGGAGAGGCGGCCGGCTGACACAGATCGAACGCGCCGGCCAGAAGTTCGTATGACCTCAGGCGGCTCTCGTAGTCGCCGGTAATCGTGATCACCATCAGTTCGTCCGCCCCGTATTGCTCTCTCAGCTCGAGCAGGCGACCGCGAACCGTATCCGGAGTGCCCCGCACTACGCGCCGCTGGTGATGGGCAATGCGCCTGCGATCGGCATCCGTATAGGGATAGGCTCGCGCTTCCTCGTGGTTGGGCACGGGCGCGTTGACGCCGTAGTCGGTGTTGAGACGGCGCAAGGCGATACTTCCCGTGAGCCGTTCGGCTTCCTCGCCCGTGTCCGCGCAGATCACGAAGACGCAAAGCAGGGCGCGGGGCTCTGGCTCGCGCGCTGATGGCTGGTAGCGCCGCTTGTAATCGTGCATCACGACATCCCCGCCGTCGCTGCTGATGAAGTGCGCGAAAGCGAAGCGCAGGCCCAGTTGCGCGGCGAGAGCGCCACTGTAGTCGGATGAGCCGAGCAGCCATACTTGCGGCGCGGTGGGACCGGCCGGCATCGCCTTTACGCCGGCGAAAGGATGCTCGGGCGGCACCGCGTCGTCCAGATAGGCAACGAGGTATTGCACCTGCTCCGGAAAATGCTCCGCCGCCGGATAGCGTCCCTCCCCCATCGCGAGCGCCGTCACCCGGTCACCGCCCGGCGCGCGCCCGATGCCGAGGTCAACGCGCCCGGGGTAGAGCGCCTCGAGCATGCGGAACTGTTCGGCCACCTTGAACGGGCTGTAATACGGCAACAGCACCCCGCCCGTGCCGACGCGAATCGTCGACGTCTCCGCAGCAACTCGGGTGACGAGAATCTCGGGACAGGGATCCCCCAACGCCGCGAGCGCATGGTGCTCCGCGAGCCAGTAGCGGTGATAGCCGAGCCGCTCGGCCGCGCGCGCCAGGCGGATGGTCTCGTGCACCGCCTGCGCCGGCGTGTAGCCGCTGATGACGGGGGACTGATCGAGAACGCTGATACGCAAGGTGTTATCCATGGCCTAAGGCGGATTATAGAAGACCGCGCGAGCACAGATTCCGCGAGATCGTCAGAGCGGGCGGTCGTGAGATCGGGAAAACCGTTCCATCTCACGCCCTGGCGCTCTCCCGGGCGTCAGGCCCTGATGAACTGGTCAAGCACCGCGCACCATGCGGCGGCAAGGTTGGCCCGGTTGTACCCGCCACCGCCAAAGCCCATGATGCGCCCTCCCGCCATTTCGCCTGCGAGCGCGCACAGGCGTTTGGCCGCGTGAGCGTGTGCCGCCGGCGTGTATTGCAGCATGGCCAGCGGATCGCCCGCCAAGCTGTCAGCGCCGCACTGGAACAAGATGAACTCGGGCTTGAACTGGCGCAGGTGCTGCTCGACGCGGTCCCATACTCTGAGAAATTCCTCATCGCCCATTCCCGGCGGCAATGGAATATTGAGTTTCATCCCCTTGGCCGCGCCCTTGCCCGTCTCGTGCGTATGGCCGGTGCCCGGGTAGAGGGTGCGCCCGTCCTGATGAATATCCGCGTAGATGACGTCTGGATCCTCCTCATAGGGATAGAAAAGGCCGTCGCCGTGATGCACGTCGATGTCCACATACCCGATACGGCGGATGCCATATCGGGCGCGTAGCGTATCGATCACGACGCCGATATCGTTGAAAACACAAAAACCCGCAGCGTTGCCGCGCCGTGCGTGATGCAACCCGCCGATCGGCTGGAACGTGCGAAAAGCCCCCCCGCTCATGATCGTGTCGAGGCCGTGCAAGGCTGAGCCCGCGACAGTCGCCGACGCCTCATAGACTTCGGGATAGGCGGGCGTATCGCCATAGTCGATAAGGCCGCCGCCCTCGTCCGATCTTTCCTTTACCCACGCGACGTACTCCGGCGTATGAAAACGATGGAGCTCTTCCAGTGAGGCCATGCGCGGATCCATGATGGCCGCGCGCTTGTCGAGCCCCTGCCTGACGGCTTCTTTCCAGAAAGCCGCCTGGCGGTCGGGACCGAAGGGATGACCGTCGGGGAAGCCGTATTTGCCGAGCGATTCACCAACGTAAAGCTTCACCTCGTTCTTCACTGAACTACTCCTCGCTGCACTACGTCTGCTTCCTTCCCGAAACCGCCAAATCACCGGCCACGGAACCACACGGAAATTGTTCTCGCACTACAGCGCGCTTCCTGGTTTAGGTATTCGTCGCTGTAGCTCCGTGCGGTTCCGTGGTTAATAATTCCCGGCATTCAGAGAGTGTCCGGGGCCGGTTCTAGAACAGGTTCATCTGTTGCGTCGGCACCCTGAACTGCGTGGTATCGAGCGCACGATTGCGGCGGCCCGCGTTGAATCCGAGTCGCTGGCACGCCTTGTCGAACCGCTGCTCGAGCAGCCGGGCAAGCTCGCCCTGGCCGCGCATCCGGCTGCCAAAACCGGGATCGTTGTCGCGCCCCCCGCGCATTGCGTGCACGCGGCTCATGACATGCCCGGCCTTGAGCGGATAGTGCCGCTCGAGCCAGTCCTTGAACAGGTCCTTCACCTCCCACGGCAGGCGCATCAGGATGTAGCCCGCCGCGCGCGCGCCGTGCGCCCATGCGGCCTCGAGCACCGGTTCGATCTGATGGTCCGTCAAAAACGGGATGACCGGGGCAACCACCACGCCGACGGGAATTCCTGCTTCGGAGAGCGTCTTCATTGCCTGCAAGCGTCGGGCGGGCGCGGAACAGCGCGGTTCCAGCCGGCGCGCCAGCTCGTGGTCGAGGTTATTGACCGACAGGAAGACGTTGACAAGGTTTCTCTGCGCCATCGGGGCAAGGATGTCCAGATCGCGTTCGACCAATGCATTCTTGGTAACGATGCCGAACGGATGATTGAACTCGGCCAGCACCTCGATGATGCCCCGCGTCACCCTCCACTCCCGCTCGACGGGTTGATACGGGTCCGTGTTCGCGCCAAGCGAGATCACCTCGCAGCGATAGCCCGGCTGTGAAAGCGCCTCTCTCAGCTTCTCCGCGGCATTCACCTTCGCAAACAGACGGGTCTCGAAGTCCGTGCCGGGAGACAGATTCCGGTACGCGTGCGTCGGTCGGGCATAGCAATAAATGCAGCCGTGCTCGCAACCCTGATAAGGATTGATCGACTGCGTGAACGGGACGTCGGGCGAATCATTGCGCGCGATGATGCTCTTCACGCGCTCCGCAGTGACCTGCGTCTTGAGCCTCGGCAAGTCGTCGGCCGGCGTGTCCCAGCCGTCGTCGAACGCCTCGCGCCGCTCCGTCTCGAAGCGGCCCTCGGGGTTAATGCCGGCTCCGCGGCCCTTGCGCGGATCAGCGTGCCTGCCGGTGAGAGTCTTGAGCGGCATCTTGAATTCCGTGAATCATCAATGGTGAATCGTGAATCGAGGAAGAGCAAGCTCAGGATTTGCACTGCCCAGTCACAAATTCCCGCCCCCTATTTCACCTTGCCCTCAATCGAAAACGCCTGGCGCAACGCCGCCGCGCGCGCTGCGTCGAGGCGGCCGTCGGCCTCGGCAAGCGCGACCGTCAGCAGGCCGAGGCCGCGGTACAAGCCGCCCAGGTGCCGATCCCAGTCCTCCACCACCGCCAGCTGGCGCTGGATCGTCGCCACATCGCCGCGAGAGACCGGGCCCGAAAGCGCCGCCCCGGGGCCTTGTTTGAAGATCGCGTCCAAGGTTTCGCGTACCATCGGCTCGAGCGCCTGCAGCGACGCGGCACGCGGAATGCCGGCCTTCTCATGGCATCTCAGGGCCGCCTCGATCAGCGCCGTCAGGTAGTTGCAGGCAAAGACTCCCCCGGCGTGGTAAATGCTCTTCAGATCGGGCGCAATATCAAAGAGCCGTGCACCAATGCGCTCGAAAGCGGGCTTGAGCAGCCGCAGCGCCTGCTGATCGCCCTCGGCGCTGCAATAGGTCCCGTCGAATGTTTGCGCTGCGGGCTCGGCCTCGGTAAAAGTCTTGATCGGGTGCACGCTCGCGGTCAGAGCTCCGAGCTGCCTTGCCGATCGAAGCTCGGATGAGGGCGTCGCGCCGCTGACATGGAACACGATATTGTCCGGGGCCAGCTTCCCCGATCTGGCCAGTGCCTCGCAGGTCCTTGCGATCGCATCGTCAGGCGTGGAAATCATCCAGACATCGGCAGCACGCATCTCGCCCAGCGCCCCGACCGCCCGCCCGGTCCCGATGAATCGCACCGCAGCACGGGCGCTCTCCAGGGAGCGGGTAAGCGCGTCTTGGATCTCGAAGACGCCCGCCTTTGCCCAGAGGCGCCCGCAGACGCGGCCCACCCTTCCCGCACCAATAATGTTCAGCGTGCTCATCGCCAAGCCACCCTAATATCACCGCCGAGAATGCAACGCATGTCGGGAAACCCGGGGCGAGGAGCTGCGGCGCCCAGAATTCCAAGGAGCGGGATTACCCGACTCACCGCTCACTAAAACCTATTTCATATATAGGCACGTGTGCGACGGAGGCGATGTGGGATGCAGTTCAAGGAGGAGGGCCCGAAGGAATATGTCGATATTTCGAGGGTCCCCGACGAAGAAATGCGCCCGGATCGCCCCGTCCCTCCGGGTTGCTGCCAGGACAGTCGGCTGCGTCATTGCCCTCCTGGACCATATCGACATATGGCCTTCGTCGGGCGCCTTGCATCCGCTCCGTCCTGGCTACAACGCATCACGCGCCTATATATGAAATAGGTTCTAATCAAGACTCGCCCTTTTCCAGCAATCTGCGCACGAGCGCCTCCCACTCCTTGCCAACGCTGGCATGCGGTCGCTCGGCGTCCGCGCGCGCGTACCAGTAGTTCGCATTGTCCGAGTCGCCCTCCTTCCGGTGAAGGTAGGCGTGGACCCGCGCCGCCGCCGCATTGCGCTCCGCCGCCGCGAGGCCGTGCGCGCGATCCCAGTCGCCCTTGGCGTCGTACCACAGGGCCCGCAGCAGCACCGGAAGCCCCCGCGGCGGACGGGAGCCCTTCAGTGAATGCCGGAAATCCTTGTAATCCATTGGTTTCATTCTATCCCCTTGCCCCGCCCCCATTGTCAACGCACTGAAACGCTCGAGCGTTATATAGTGCCTCATGCCTTTTTCGCGCCGAGACTTCCTGGGCTGTACCGCGGCGTTTGCCGGAGCGGTGCTGCCGCTGCCGCAACTGTGGGCCAAACCGGTATTCCAGCGTGACCCGTTCACGCTCGGGGTCGCCTCGGGCTACCCGCAGCCGGAGGGCGTTGTCTTGTGGACGCGGCTGGCGCCCGAGCCGCTTGCGGGTGGCGGCATGCCGCGGGCGGCGGTGGAAGTGGGCTGGGAAATGGCGGTGGACGAAGCCTTTCGCAGCATCGTGCGCAGCGGCAAGGAGAGGGCGACTGCGGACCTGGCCCATTCAGTGCACGTCGAAGCCCGAGGGCTCGATCCTGCACAGTCGTACTTCTACCGGTTTCACGCCGGAGACGCCGTGAGCCCGGTCGGCCGAACCCGGACGGCGCCGGCCGCAGGCGCACCGGTCGAGCGCTTTCGGTTCGCGTACGCCTCGTGCCAGCAGTACGAGCAGGGCTTCTACGCCGCCTACCGTCACATGGCCGCCGACGATCTCGACCTTGTGGTTCACCTCGGCGACTACATCTACGAATCGTCCTGGGGCCGCCATCACGTGCGCTCCCATGGCGCGCCCGAGCCAATCGCGCTCGAGGACTACCGCAACCGCTATGCGCTTTACAAAAGCGATCCGGACCTGCAAGCCGCGCACGCGGCCCACCCGTGGCTCGTCACCTGGGATGATCACGAGGTGGACAATGACTACGCGAATGATCGCTCGCAGGACCTCGATCCGCCGGCGCTTTTTCTCCTGCGGCGCGCCGCCGCCTATCAGGCCTATTATGAGCACATGCCGCTGCCGAAATGGGCGCGACCCCAGGGGCCTCACATGCAACTCTACTGCCGCTGGCCGTACGGCACGCTCGCGCAGTTTCACGTGCTGGACGGCCGCCAGTACCGCTCGCACCAGCCGTGCCCGCGCGAGGGTCGCGGCGGAAGCAACCTCGTCGCAGCGGGAGACTGCCACGAGCGCCTGGACCCGGACCGCACCTACCTCGGCCGCGCGCAGGAGCGCTGGCTCGCCGATGGGCTCAGCACGTCGCACGCGCGCTGGAACGTGATCGCGCAGCAGTCCCTCATGGCGCAGAGCGATCGCAGCCCGGGCGACGGACAGTCGTTCTGGACCGACGGCTGGGATGGCTATCCGCTAGCGCGAAGCCGGTTGCTGCGCGTCATCGCGGAGCGGCATGTCACGAATCCGGTCGTAATCGGCGGGGACGTGCACATGTCCGTGGTGGCCGACCTCAAGACGGATTTCGACGATCCGAGCGCGCCTATCGTCGCAACCGAGTTCGTCGGCACTTCCATTTCGTCCCAGGGTCTGCCGCGCCGTCGCGTCGAGACTTGGCTCACGGACAGCCCGCACATCAAATATGCCAATCCGACGCGTCGCGGCTACACCGTGGCCGAGCTCTCGCGGCAACGTTGCCTTGTCCAACTGCGCACGCTCGATGACGTGAAAGACCCGCAATCGGGAATCCGGACGTCCCGGTCGTACGCAGTGGAGGACGGAAAACCCGGCGCGCAGCGCGCCTGATCTTCGCGTCACGGGTAATGGGCCATGCGTGATGAGTAGCTAGGCCTGTAATTCGTAGCAGCTCCCATTTGATCTGACAGACCATGTCCGCTCCTGACTGCGATTTCAACCGATCGACGCAACACATTGGGCAAATCGTTCAGCCGGTGTTTCGAAGTTTAGCGTTTTCCTCGGGCGTTCATTTAACCG